>Ga0233451_10000365_pt1 | contig 46463 bp, 49 predicted proteins | sample 011ome_29_FD_183052 | JGI IMG/M metagenome (GOLD analysis project Ga0233451, IMG submission 183052) | Coastal salt marsh microbial communities from the Groves Creek Marsh, Skidaway Island, Georgia - 011504CT (spades assembly) | ecosystem: Environmental > Aquatic > Marine > Intertidal zone >... | reverse complement strand
ATTTCGGAGAGTGGGGCTTAGATCAGCCCGTATTGCCCTGCCAAGGCAGCAGCTTGTGAGCCAGTCTTTGCGCCCAGTTTCAGTTTTGCGTTCTTGAGCCGTTGTTTTACGGCCCCTTCTGTTACGCCCAAGACATGTGCGATTTCCTTGAGCCGCATGCCGTCACGTACCATGCCCAAGGCCTCGAGCTCGGCCATTGTCATGTTTTGCGGTGGCGCCATTTCCGTGTGTCTGCGCGTGACGTAGGCTTGAAGCAGTTTGACTTCGACGTCTTGAAAGTCACGGTCATTGCGGGCAAAAGATCCGTAGGACCGGTGCCCCTCGGCATTGCCATCAAACACCGAAACCACAACCCCATGACGCATACCAAACGAATGTGCCTGCCCCATAATATCGCGCGGGTCGTATTCTAAAGCGGACCAAGCAATTGTCCCGACGTTGTCGTAGGCCCAGCGGATCACCGGATCAAAGAGCATAAAGCGGTTGGCCGTGTAGTGATCGACCCAATCTTGCGGCAGCGCGTTGATTTCTTCGACGGGGTACGCAAAACCAATGCGCAAAGCAATGTAATGCCCTACGGGCGCAAGTTCGAGTAACTGCTCTGCATTAAGATGTATCGTCATAAAAGCTTCACTCGGTAGGCTGTACTAAAAACCATATTGCGAGCGATCTAAATTCCTTAGATTTTTTGAACCACAGTGCAATCCCGATAGTATTTCGTTATCGTCTGCATTGGCAACTAGAAAGAAAGACAACTCACATGGCGAACCAAGTTGAGATCCGCGACATATTAGCGGACCTGCGTGATGTTGCAACGGGAGGCTATGCGTTGGCGTTTCACGTGCGCTTTTCGACGCCTACGTTTCTGTTCCAGACCTACCCTAAGAAATGGCTTGATTACTATTCCCAGAACGGGCTGGTGCTGTCAGATCCGACAGTGGCGTGGGGCTTTCAAAATCTGGGTGCCGTGCAATGGGCCGCGTTGAAGAATGATGATCCAAAGGGCGTGCTCGCAAAGGCGTCGGAATTCGGTCTTAATTTTGGGATGACCTGCGCCGTCGAAGTTGATGGAAGCCGCAGCATCGGCAGCTTTGCCCGCCCCGACCGGGATTTCGACGACGCGGAACAGGCCTTTTTGGTTCAAAAGATCGATGAATTGCACGACCTCACGGCAAATATCAAAGCGCTTGCGCCTGAAACGAACAAAGCGTTGCGTTTAATGTCGGTGCAATTCACACATACTTAAGCGCCTGTTTACGCTTCATTTAGCATTTTTATGCCATATCTGATGGCATGGAAACTGCCGCACTCGCCACACCGCCGAAACCACGCCTGCCTGCCATTTCACGCAGGCGCAAGGCGGCCATGATCGTGCAGCTCTTGATCGGCGACGGCGGAAAATTGCAGCTATCGCAACTCCCCGAAGAATTGCAGATCTTGCTTGCGCATGAACTCGGCGCGATCCGTTTGGTTGATCGTGATACGGTCAATGCGGTCGCCACCGAATTTACCACGCAGCTGGGCGCTATTGGGATGTCTGCACCTGGCGGCGCGGAAAGCGCGATTGAGGCATTGTCCCAGCACTTAAGCCCAGACTTGGCCAACCGTTTGCGTGCGGATCTTAGCAGTGCAAAGAATGGCGATCCTTGGCCCCTGATCGTGGCGCTAGAGCAAGAGGCGCTCATTGGTATTATGCACAAAGAAAGTGTCGAGATTTGCGCCGTGACCCTATCGAAGCTTCCGGTCTCGAAGGCGGCTGCGCTGCTTGAAAAACTGCCAGGAGATCAAGCACGTCGAATCACATATGCCATTTCGCAAACCGAAGATATCGCGCCCGAGGCGGTGAAACGCATTGGCGCGGCATTGGTACAAGATCATTGCACCAAGAAAACCGTCGCCTTTGAAAAGGCGCCGATTGCGCGTGTCGGCGCGATTTTGAACTCCAGCCCTGCAGTGACCCGCGATTCTGTTCTGGAAGGCTTGGGTGCCGATGATCCCGTATTTGCTGACGGCGTGCGCAAGGCGATTTTCACCTTCAAGGACATCCCTCTCCGCCTTGTCCCAACCGATGTGCCCGCATGTATTCGCGGCGTGGACGCCTCCGAATTGTCGACAGCTATAGCTGCGGGCCTTGCGGGCGACGAGGAAATGGTGACGGCCGCCGAATTCATTTTGGCCAATATCTCGCAACGTATGGCCGGCCAAATCCGCGAAGACGCTGCCGAGAAAGGTGCTGTAAGGGGCAAAGTCGCGGAAGAAGCGATGCGCGCGCTCTCCTCCGCGATCCGCGAATTGGTTGATGCGGGCACGATTACCTTGAAATCTGACGAGGAGGAGGATGCAGAAGAATAGTTAATGGACAGCCGAATAATGCCCGCCTAGACTATGAAAATGACAGATAAATCGCACCAATTTGACGGACGACGTTGGCACGATATGGGTGGCGAGATCGCGGGCCCGATCCCTGACGCGAGCCGCGACTTTGCCCTTTGGGAAAAGCGTGTTGATGCCTTGATGATCATTTGTTCCAGCAAGGGACATTTTACCGTCGATGGGCTGCGCCGCGTGCTTGAGGATATGCCGCCGTCGAGCTTTGAAGAGATGAGCTATTACGAACGCTGGATCGCCTCGATTGCGCAAAATCTGATTGAGGATGGGGTGTTTAGCACCTCTGAACTGGGCCAGCGTATCACGGAGGTCAAACGGCGTGGCGCGACCTATGGCGAGGCCGCGGATGCCTGAATTGGTACGCGTACGCGCCGATATGCCACCCGGCCATGTGCGCACCCCCGCCTATTTGCGCGGCAAATGTGGTGTGATAGAACGCACGTTGGGGCCGTTTCGCAACCCCGAGCAATTGGCTTACGGCGTGAAGGCACAGGCCCTGCCCTTGCACCGCGTTCGGTTTACCATGGCAGAGGTTTGGGGCGCGGATGCCGAGACCCCGACCGATACAATCGAAGCCGAAATTTACGCCCATTGGTTGGAGCCTGCCTGATGCCACATGACCACCACGAGCATCTTTCGCCCTCTGGCCACCCGTTTCGCGCCGACGACGATGGTCACTTAACCTATTGGCAAGCCATGGAAATCGCCGTGCGCGAGTTGCTGATTGAGAAAGGCGTGACGACTGCTCCCGAGATTATGGGCCAGATAGATGCAATGGACGCCCGCCACCCGTCGCATGGCGCGAAGGTCGTGGCGCGCATTTGGACCGACCCCGATTTTCGCGCCGCGATGCAGGCGGATGCAAGCGAAGCGACGCGCGAGATGGGCTATGACATTGGTCCGATGAAGCTAATCGCAGTCGAGAATACTGCCGCGTTGCACAACATCGTGGTTTGCACGCTTTGCTCTTGTTACCCGCGTAATCTACTGGGACTGCCACCTGATTGGTATAAATCGCGGGCGTATCGGTCGCGGACCGTGCGCGAGCCACGCCGCGTTTTGGCAGAGTTCGGCGTGAATTTGCCCGCTGGCGTTGAGGTGCGCGTGCACGACAGCACCGCCGACATGCGCTATATCGTGATCCCAAGCCGCCCTACTGGCACGGCGGGTTGGAGCGCCGACGCCCTCGCGGCACTGGTCACACGCGATAGTATGATTGGCACGGGTCTTCCCAAATCACCCGAAGGTGGTTAACTGCCCTACATGACCAAAGGAACCCCGATCGACTGGCTCAGTAATCAGGCCTCGCGCGCTGTGATTGGCGCGGTGCGTTTGCTGCCATATGCCAAGCGGGTGCCGTTTATGGGCGCAGTAATGCGCAAAGGCCTCGGCGGCGTTCTTGGGTTTCGCAAACGCACCGAGGCCAACCTCGCGATGATTTATCCCGATATGGCCCCAGAGGAGCGCCGCCGCATCGCAGATGGGGTTTTGGACAACTTTGGCCGCACCTTGATAGAGAACTATTCGCATCCTGAATTTGCGGAGCATTTGTCCGATACCCCGCTGACGGGGGCTGGTGTGGAGGCTTTGGCGCAGGCCACTGCCGAGAAGCGCCCAGTGCTGTTTGTAACCGCGCATTTTGGCAATCACGAGGCCCCGCGCCAGATTTTGACCCGCATGGGGCATAGCGTCGGCGGCCTCTATCGCCCATTTACCAACCCTTATTTTGATGCGGATTACCGGCGCACGATTGGCGCGCTGGGTGGCACGGTTTTTGCCCAAGGGCGGCGCGGCACGATTGGCCTGATCCGCTATTTGCGCGAGGCCAATCAGGGCGTTCTATTTTATGACGTGTTTTATGGTGCGGGCGAACGGCTTGATTTCCTTGGAAAACCCGCGATGACGGCGCTGTCCGCGGCTGAGATCGCCATCAAGGTTGGAGCTGTTGTGCTCCCCTATTACGGTGTGCGAAACCCTGACGGGATGTCGTTTACTGCGATTGTCGACGCGCCAATTACGCTATCGGACCCGATCACGATGACCAATGAGATGAATGCGCGGTTGGAGCAGCAGATAGCTGCCCATCCCGAGCAGTGGTTTTGGGTGCATCGTCGTTGGAAAATGCGTAAAACTTAGGGGAGATCGACCGCCGCCAAGATTGGCCCAAAGGGGTCTTTTTGAATGAGGATGACGGCCGCGTCATTCCCTTCGACGGCGGCATTCATTGCCATTGGGCTTGTGCCATCCCAGTTGCCAATCACCTGCCAAGACGTCACGATATTAACGTAACTTATTGATTTTCCCGCATTTTCACCACGACGGATCGTGACAGTTTCTTCTGGATGATAGCGCACAAGTTGCACCACCATTTCGCCGATATTCGTTGTTTGGGCGGTCGCCGCGATTTTAATGATTTGCCCATCTCGCGTCGCTGTCATGACAACTTGGTCCGCCTGAGCCCGCTGTTCGGCGATGTGATCCATCACCGCCATCCCCTTGGAGCCAATCACTTGATCTTGGCCGCCGATCACCATTTGCGGCGTATAGACGGATTCTGCGCGGTTCACGCGGGCGTAGCCGTGCTGGCGGGCGGTAAAGTCGCGGCTGCCAAACTCATCTTTCCAGCCCAAATAATCCCAATAATCGACGTGTAATGCCAAGGGGATCACGTCATCACGCCCGACAAGATCAGCCAATAGCGCATCCGCTGGCGGGCAAGAGGAGCAGCCCTGCGAAGTGTAGAGCTCGACCACCACTTTATTGTCTTGGGCGATTGACGCGGTCGCGTTGATCGCGCCCATTACGGCGAGGGTGGACAAGAAAATGCGCATGTTCGTTCCGATTTATTGCTGGTGTTTATTGTCTATTGAGGTTTTCATGAAATGACCAATCAACGAATTGCGAGTGTTTCGCGAAGGATGTTTCAATTTCCGCCGAGCCTCGGAACGATGGGTTGGCAATTTTCGGTGTGCAATGGTATACAAAAAAGCAAGCTGGCCCTTGAACCATAGCCTTACATGGGGCAAAAGCCATTTAAATTCATTTCTAAGCGCCTTCGAAAGGGATAGCCAATGACCGTTACTGTCGGCATCGATACCGCCAAAACCCGCAAAAAATTAACCGTTGGGTCACAATCTGTGTCCTATTACTCCATTGCTGCGGCTGAGGCCGCTGGTCTTGGTGATTTCTCGAAACTGCCTGCTGCTCTGAAAGTGGTACTTGAGAACCTGCTGCGCTTTGAAGATGGCGGTTTTTCTGTTTCCGTGGACGACATCAAGGCGTTTTCCGAGTGGGCCACAAACGGTGGTAAGAACCCCCGCGAGATTGCCTACCGCCCTGCCCGCGTTTTGATGCAGGATTTCACAGGCGTTCCAGCCGTGGTCGATTTGGCGGCGATGCGCGACGGGATCAAGGCGCTTGGCGGCAATGCCCAGCAAATTAACCCGCTTGCCCCTGTGGATCTGGTCATTGACCACTCTGTGATGATTGACGAATTCGGCAATCCACGCGCGTTCCAGATGAACGTTGACCGCGAATACGAGCGCAACATGGAGCGTTACACGTTCCTGAAGTGGGGCCAAAAAGCCTTTAACAATTTCCGCGTTGTGCCGCCGGGCACGGGTATTTGTCACCAAGTGAACCTTGAGTATCTGTCGCAAACAGTCTGGACAGACACCGACCAGAACGGCGAAATGGTGGCCTACCCTGATACGCTTGTTGGCACTGACAGCCACACAACTATGGTTAACGGTCTGGCCGTACTTGGCTGGGGTGTTGGCGGGATCGAGGCCGAGGCCGCGATGCTGGGTCAGCCTGTGTCAATGCTGATCCCTGAGGTTGTCGGCTTTGAGCTGACGGGTCAGATGGTCGAAGGTACGACAGGAACGGACCTTGTTCTGAAAGTCGTTGAAATGCTGCGCGCCCACGGCGTTGTTGGCAAATTTGTTGAATTCTACGGTAAGGGTCTGGACGTTCTCCCACTGGCCGACCGTGCGACGATTGCAAACATGGCGCCTGAATATGGCGCGACCTGTGGCTTCTTCCCAATCGACGGTGAAACACTGCGTTACCTGCGCAACACTGGCCGCGACGAGGACCGGATTGCATTGGTTGAGGCCTACGCAAAAGAGAACGGTTTCTGGCGCGATGCGAACTATGCACCTGTTTACACAGCCACATTGCACCTCGACATGGGCACAATTGTGCCTGCGATCTCTGGTCCAAAGCGCCCGCAAGACTACGTCCCATTGACCAACGCCAAATCCGCGTTTGCCAATGAGATGGAAAATACCTTCAAGCGCCCAATGGGCAAAGAAGTTGCTGTCGAGGGCGAAGACTACACGATGGAATCAGGCAAGGTCGTGATCGCGTCGATCACATCGTGCACCAACACGTCCAACCCTTACGTGATGATCGGCGCGGGCCTTGTGGCACGTAAAGCGGCGGCCTTAGGCCTGAACCGCAAGCCTTGGGTCAAGACATCCCTCGCACCCGGGTCTCAGGTTGTGTCGGGATATCTGGAGGCCGCGGGTCTGCAAGAAGACCTTGATAAGATTGGCTTTAACCTCGTTGGCTACGGCTGCACGACCTGTATCGGCAACTCTGGGCCGATCCAACCTGCGCTGAGCAAGGCGATTGCCGAAGGCGATTTGGTCGCAACCTCCGTGTTGTCTGGTAACCGCAACTTTGAGGGTCGGATTTCGCCGGACGTGCGCGCCAACTACCTCGCCTCCCCGCCACTGGTAGTCGCTTATGCGATTGCTGGCACGATGGATATCGACATCACCAAGGACGCGATTGGTCAGGATCAGAACGGCAACGACGTCTTCCTCAAAGACATCTGGCCAACAAACAAAGAGATCAACGATCTGGTCGCGAAAACCGTGACACGCGAGGCGTTCCTCAAGAAATACGCTGACGTGTTTAAGGGCGATGAGAAGTGGCAGGCGGTGCAAACCCCCGATTCTGAAACATATGACTGGCCAGCGGCCTCCACATACATCCAGAATCCGCCCTACTTCCAAGGTATGTCCAAGGATCCGGGCACAATCAAAAACCTGAAAGATGCCAAGGTCTTGGCGATCTTGGGCGACATGATCACAACCGACCACATCTCGCCTGCGGGCTCGTTCAAGGACACGACGCCTGCGGGCAAATACCTACTGGACCGTCAGGTGCCAGTGCGCGAGTTCAACTCTTACGGCGCGCGTCGCGGCAACCACGAAGTCATGATGCGCGGCACATTCGCCAACATCCGCATCAAAAACGAGATGCTCGATAGTGTCGAAGGTGGCTACACCAAAGGATCGGATGGCAAGCAAACCTCGATCTTCGACGGCGCGATGGCCTATGTTGAGGCTGGCACGCCACTCATCATCTTCGCAGGTGAGCAATATGGTGCGGGCTCGAGCCGCGACTGGGCGGCAAAGGGCACGGCGCTGCTGGGGGTCAAGGCCGTGATCGCGGAAAGCTTCGAGCGTATCCACCGCTCCAACCTCGTTGGCATGGGTGTGGTTCCGTTTGAATTCACCGGCACAGATAACCGCAAATCGCTGGGCCTGACGGGTGACGAAACCGTCTCTATCTCTGGCCTCGATACGATCAAACCACTGGAAATCGTCCCTGCGACAATCACTTACGCCAACGGCGATGTGAAAGAGATCCAAGTGAAATGCCGCATCGATACAGCGGTTGAGATCGAATACATCGAAAACGGCGGCGTGCTGCACTACGTGTTACGTAACTTGGCCAAAGCCTCCTAAACGAAGCGCCTCAAAAACAACAAAGGCCCGCGTAAATCGAGGGCCTTTTGCTTTTTCGTTGTCCAAATATGCCGAAAAACACCTACATAGCCTGCGGACTACCCCGCAGACGCAATCGATCCCAGGATCATGAAACCCGCAGCTTGCTGCGGTCAATCAGGTCAATTTCCCGTGGCTTCGGCCAAGGCTGGCAAGAACCGTTGCTCGTAGTCTGACCCGACCAAGGGCCCTGCAAAACGGAACAGAACCTTACCTTCCCCGTCGACAATGAAAGTCTCAGGCGGCGCAGTCACTCCCCAGTTGATCGCCGTGCGACCTTTGGGATCAAAACCGGTCTTGAAAAACGGATTACCCTCTTCGTCAAGATATTTTACAGCCTCGTCAGCAGTGTCGCGGAAATTGATGCCTGCGACGCGGTAACCTTCGGCCTGCAATTCAAGCAATGTCGGATGCTCGGCGCGGCACGGCGGGCACCAGCTCGCCCAGTAGTTTACGAGGGTCACTTCGCCACTGCGCAGATCGATGCCCGTCAACAAGTCAGTTCCAGGTACGGGTTCAGGTGCGACGTCTGGGGCCTGTTGGCCCACAAGCGTTGACGGCAATTCATTCGCGTTGTCGCGCATCATGCCTGCGAAAAAAAGGCCTGCGAGCGCCGCGAATATCACGGGAGGCACAATCATCATTGGAGAGATTTTAGCCATTTTTACGCGCCTCTGCTGCCTCAAGGGCGCGACGTTGCGCAATAGATTGCCGCCAGCTGAGGCCAACGATTGCCACCAAAAGCAGGATGCTCACGGCATAGGCTGAAGCGACCTCAACCCCGTATTTACCAAGATCAGGGATCATTTGCGGACCTCGCGGATTTGCAATGCGCGAACGCGGCGCGCGCGGATTTCGGTACGGGTGCGCAAGAGGACAAGTGCCACGAACAACAACACAAATCCCGCGATGCAGACCAAAAGCGGAAAGAAGAAGACGTCCGAGACGTTTTCCTCCTTGTCCAGTGAGAGCGATGCGCCTTGGTGCAGCCCTTGGTTCCAGAAATTCACTGCGTAGCGAGACAAAAGTGCAAAGACCGAACCGACCATGCACAGAACGCTTGTGAGATCCGCCGCGGTGTCGGGATCATCAATGGCCGCCCAGAGGGCCATGTAGCCGAGGTAAAACAGGAACAGGATCAGGAAGGATGTCAAACGCGGGTCCCACGCCCAATAGGTGCCCCACATCGGCTGGCCCCAGATAGCTCCCGTCATCAGGGCGATCATCGTCATGGTGATGCCCACGGGTGCGGCAGCTTTCGCGGCAAGTGCCGAAACGTGGTGGCGGCGAATGAGCCAGATAAGAGAGGCCACGAGCATCATCATCCATGCGTTGATGGCCATGAGGGCGGCAGGCACGTGCAGATAGATGATCTTAACCGTGGAGCCTTGGCGATAGTCGTCTGGCGTCAGAAAGAACCCCCAGAACAAGCCGCCTACAAGGCAGATGCCAGCGGCGCCGAAAGCCCACGGCAACACTGGGCCTGTCCAGCCCATGAATTTCTTTGGATTTGCATATTCCCATAAAGACATAGCGATACGTTAACCTTTCAATCGGGTGGCCTCAATCCTGCATTAGCGCAGATTGATGCGTAACACTGCCGCAGTGGCGAATGGCAAGAGAGCGATGCAGCCTGCGGTGATCCCGCCGAGCATGAAGAGTGGGGTCGTGGCGTCGAGCCCTGCGGTGCCGCGCCGTGCCGCCTCTGCCCCAAATATCAGTGTTGGAATATACAGAGGCAGAACGAGGAGCGAAAGCAGCAAGCCGCCGCGACGGATGCCGACGGTAAGGGCAGCGCCGAAGGTGCCGATCATCGAGAGCGCGGGCGTGCCAAGCAGGAGTGTGAGTGCGACGAAGCTGTAACCGCTCACGGGGAGCTGGAGTAGCACACCGAGGATGGGCGCCGCGATGGTGAGCGGCAGGCCAGTTGTGAGCCAATGGGCGGTTGCCTTGGCGAGCCCGACGGCCTCCAAGGGGATCGGGGCTGTGGCGATAAGGGTGAGTGCGCCGTCCTCGAAATCAAGCGCGAAAATGCGGTCAAGTGAGAGCAGTGCTGCAAGCAGTGCCGCCACCCAAAGGATGCCCGAGGCGATTTTGGACAGGATTGCGGTTTCGGGGCCGACGCCGAATGGCACCAGCACCACCACGATCAGGAAGAAGACGAGGCCAAGGCCAAACCCGCCCCCTGCCCGCGTTGCGAGCCGCAAGTCGCGCAGGAGAAGTGCGATCACAGGAAGGCCTCGTCGCTATCGGATGGGCCGAAGTCCGTGGCGGCGAAGGGCGTGAGGTCGAGGGTTGTGGCCTCTTCCAAGCCAAGGTCGATATGGGTGGCGATAACGGCAATACCACCCTGCGCGAGGTGCTGGTCGCGGATGAAGCTGCTGAAAAGTTTGACGGAAAAGCCGTCGAGCGAAACGGTCGGCTCGTCGAGGAACAGCACTTTGCGATTAATCACGCCGAGGCGCGCAAGTCCTACGCGGCGTTTTTGGCCTGCGGATAGTGTACCTGCAAAGCGGTCGCGCAGGTCGGCAAGATCGAACCAGTCCCAGATCGCGTCGGGCACGGTGTTGCCGTAGACGTCGGCCCAAAAAGCGAGGTTTTCGCGCACTGTGAGGGCGGTCTTGATGCCATCGGAATGGCTCGCGTAGGCCGCTTGATCGGCGGGAAATTCGCAGGTGCCTGAGGTGGGATCCTGCAAACCCGCAAGGGTGCGCAAGAGCGTTGTTTTGCCGATGCCATTTGGGCCGCGCAGGATGAGCGCTTGGCCCGCCGCCACGTCAAACGACACGTTAGAGAGGACTGGCATGCCGCTGCGTTCAACGGATATGTCGCGCACCTTGAGCATGAACTAGACTGGTATAAGGGCCGCCGCGATGCGCCGCCCTTCGGACAAAAGCACGTTGTAGCTGCGGCATGCGGCGGGCGATGACATGGGCTCGACGCCGATGCCAACCGCATCAAGGGCTTCGCGGAAACTTGCGGGGAGATGGGCGATCTCGGCACCTGTTCCGATGAAGATCACGTCAACCTCGCCTTTGAGCGCAAGCAAGCTGGCCGTATCTTCAAAGCCGCCCCAAGCGTCCACGCCGCCCGCGTGCGCCAACAATGCGCCATGCACAACCTTGTCACCGATCCGAAAGAAGCCTGGGCCGTAGCCCTGAAACGGTTTTGCGTCGGAATAGTTGACTTCGTTGAAACGCATTGTGGCTCCTGCCGTTTAGGCGTCGATGTTGGCGTATTGGCCTTGTGGTTTGTTAGCTGTTGGCGACCAGTCGCGTTTTACGCCCAACATCAACACGATGTTTTTGGCGATATAGATCGAGGAATAGGTTCCGACGATAATGCCCCAAGCGATGGCGAAAACAAAGCCACGGATCACGTCGCCGCCAAGCCAGATCAAGGCCAGAAGCGCCAAAAGCGTGGTGCCTGATGTCATGATCGTGCGCGAGAGGGTTTCGTTTGCGGAGAGGTTCAGCACGTCGATAAGCGGCATGACCTTGTATTTGCGCAGATTTTCACGCGCGCGGTCAAAAACCACAACGGTATCGTTGATTGAATATCCAACGATGGTGAGCAAGGCCGCGATGATCGAAAGGTCGAATTTGATCTGGAACAGCGCGAACAGACCGATAGTCAGACCCACATCATGTGCAAGAGCGACAACGCCACCAACGGCGAATTGCCATTCAAAACGGAGCCAGATGTAGATCACGATGGCGGTAATTGCGCCGAGAACCGAAAGAATCGCGGTTTGGATGAGCTCGCCCGAGACCTTTGGTCCTACGCTTTCCACAGATGGAAAAGTCAGGGTTGGGTCCACGGTTTGCAGAGCTGCCTCTACATCCGTGATGGTCTGGATGGCCACGCTTTCGTCACCCTCTTGGGCTTGGATGCGGACCATTGCGACGTTTTGGTTGGCCGCGAATGTTGGGTCAAAGACTTCGGTGATTGTCACATCGCCCAATTCCAAGGGTGCAATAGCGGCACGGTAAGCGCCGACATCAACAGCCGTTTCAGACTGTGTGCGGATCGTGGTGCCACCCTTAAAGTCGATGCCGAAGTTAAGCCCCATCATCAGGAACACAACCAATGAGGCGATCAGCAGAACGATAGACCCACCAAAGGTGATTTTTGCATGTTTGAAGAAGTTTATGTTGGTATCATCAGGAACGAGACGCATACGCATGGCTTATACCTCAATTGTCTTAGGCCGCTTACGCGCGAACCAAATGACGATAAGTGAGCGGGTCACAAACACCGCAGTAAAGACAGATGTCATAATCCCCAATCCCAACGTAATCGCAAAGCCACGCACAGGGCCAGAGCCGAGTGCAAAGAGGATAAACGCCGTGATCAATGTGGTGATGTTACTGTCCAGAATGGCTGACAAGGCACGTTCGTAACCCAGCTCGATGGCACGCGCTGGTCCTTTGGCGGTTTTCAGTTCCTCGCGGATACGCTCGAAAATCAGCACGTTGGCGTCAACGGCCATACCGACGGTCAACACGATCCCTGCAATGCCAGGCAAGGTCAGCGTGCCGCCGATGAGTGACAGAACGCCAAAGATCATCGCCATGTTGATGCCAAGTGCAATCGTCGCGAAGAAACCGAACAGCCCGTAGGTCAGGATCATAAAGACCACAACCAATGCCCCCCCAGCCATCGCAGCAAGCTTACCAGAATCGATACTGTCTTGGCCAAGCTCCGGCCCGATGGTCCGCTCTTCGAGGAACGACAGACCCGCAGGCAACGCCCCTGCCCGCAAAAGCACGGCAAGGTTAGTTGATTCTTCAACGGAGAAGTTGCCCGTGATAATGCCAGAGCCGCCAGCGATATGGCTTTGGATTGTGGGGGCGGAGATCACTTCGTTATCAAGGACGATCGCAAACGGCGCGCCGATGTTTTCGGCTGTATACTCGCCGAACTTTCGTGCGCCAGTCGGATCAAAGCGGAAATTCACCGCAGGGCGTCCGTTTTGGTCAAACGCTGGCTGCGCGTCGGTCAGTTCTTCACCTGTCACAACAGGCGAACGTTCGAGAATGTAGTAAGTGCCAACCTCGTTTTGCGCGGGCACGATCATGTTGCCAGAGCCGGGCGACGCGTTCGCGTCAGATGTGCGGCCAACGACAGGCTGGAATGTCAGCTGGGCTGTGGTGCCGATGATGTCTTTGACTTCTTGCGCGGAGCCCACACCCGGAACCTGCACGAGGATACGGTCGGTACCTTGGCGCTGGATCGTGGGCTCACGTGTGCCAACTTCGTCAATTCGGCGACGGATGATTTCCAGCGATTGCTGCATAGTGCGATCATCAACGGCGGCTTTTTCAACGTCGGTCATTGTTATTGTGATGACTTGACCGTTCAGTGTCACGTCGATGTTATTCTGCCCTGCCCCCGCGAGAGATGCCACAGGCTGTGCCAAACCGCGCGCGAGAGTTAAGGCACGATCGGCGCCAGCGGCCTCGGAAATGCGGACGCGCAACTCGTCGACGGGGCCGTCTTCGCGGGTCACAAAGCCGATGGTGTCACGCTCGGCAGCCAATGTATCACGCACATCCGGCCACAGGCCGTTCATGACAGAGGCGTAAACGTCCGTCACTTGCACTTCAGCAAGCAAATGGGCCCCACCGCGCAAGTCGAGCCCGAGATTCACGAGGTTTGACGGCAGGAACGAGGGCCACGTCGTGTCCTCGCCCCCAGCCACGATAACGTCGTTATGGGCTTCAACACGTGAATAGAACGCGTTTGGCAAAGCCATCAGAATACCGATTGCGCAGACAAGCCAAATAAGCGCCTGCTTGAACGGAGAGATTTTTAGCATAACAACGCCCCCAGGCGAATTTTAGGACTTCACAGGTTCTGTTTTGGTCACAACTGTTGCGATAGTCGAACGGATGACGCGAACATTAACGCCTGCAGCGATCTCGACTTCAATCTCATTGCTGTTGTCTTTGACCTTAACAACCTTGCCCATGATCCCCCCTTGGGTGATGATCTGGTCGCCGCGGCGCAGCGCTTCTACCATCGTCTGGTGTTCTTTCAGCTTTTTCTGCTGTGGACGGATCAAGAGGAAATACATGATCCCGAAAATAAGGATCAGTGGCACGAGCGATTGAAAACCTTGCATGGTGGTTCCTTAGTCTGGTTTGTGGCCGCTCAGAGTGAGCGTCAAAGTCGCGGCACATTATGTCTGCGGCAGTGGAATGGCAACAGGCCCTCCCTGCATTAAGAGGTTCACAGGGCCTATAGTTTACGGCATATGGTGGCACATCCATATTTTGCAAACCAAAGGACCAATCAAATGCATGATATTCGCATGATCCGTGACAACCCCGCCGCGTTCGACGCGGCCCTGTCCCGCCGTGGAATCGATGGTTTGTCCTCGCAGATACTCACTTTGGATGAAGAGCGACGCGCCAAGATTTTGGCCGCAGAGACAGCCCAAGCCGACGCCAATGCTGCAGCAAAGCAGGTCGGTGCCGCAAAAGCATCGGGTGACGAGGCAGAGTTCGAGCGTCTGCGTGCGCTTGTCGCGACCAAGAAGGCCGAGATTGCTGCATTGAATGACGAGGCGAAGGCGGCAGATGTCACGCTTAACGATCTGATGCTGACGATCCCGAACCTGCCCTATGACGACGTGCCAACAGGCGCGGACGAGGCCGACAATGTTGAGCTGAAAAAGCATGGCACGCCTAAGATCTTTGACTTCAAACCAGTTGAGCACTTTGAAATCCCTGCTGTTGTGCCCGGTATGGACTTTGAAACCGCCGCCAAACTTTCGGGAAGCCGCTTTGTGCTGCTGTCTGGTGCCGTGGCCCGCGTTCACCGTGCGCTGGCGCAGTTCATGCTCGATACCCACGTCGAGGAAAACGATCTGATCGAGACCAACACCCCTGTGATGGTGCGCGAAGAGATGATGTACGGCACGGGCCAATTGCCCAAATTTGGCGAGGACAGCTATCAGACCACAAACGGTTGGTGGCTGATTCCCACGGCAGAGGTCACGCTGACCAATATCGTGAACAACGCGACACTTGATGAGGCCGCACTCCCCCGTCGCTTTGCTGCACACACGCTTTGCTTCCGCTCCGAGGCAGGTTCTGCGGGCCGCGATACGTCGGGCATGTTGCGTCAGCACCAGTTTGAAAAGGTCGAGATGGTCACGATCTGCCATCCCTCGACTTCCGATGCCGAACATCTGCGCATGACCGCTTGTGCCGAGGGTATTTTGGAAAAGCTGGGCCTGCCATACCGCACCGTGATCTTGTGCACAGGCGACATGGGCGCAGGCGCACGTCGTACCCACGATATCGAGGTCTGGTTGCCCGGTCAGAACGCCTACCGCGAGATTTCATCAATCTCGACCTGTGGCGATTACCAAGCCCGCCGCATGAACGCCCGCTTCAAGCCTACCGAAGGTGGCAAGCCCGAGTTCTTGCACACGCTGAACGGCTCGGGACTTGCGGTTGGGCGTTGCCTGATTGCGGTTCTTGAAAATGGCCAGCAAGACGACGGTTCTGTTGTCTTGCCAGACGTGCTGCACCCTTACCTGCGCGGCAAAACGACGATCAACGCAAAGGGCCAATTGGTCTGATAGAACGATCCTCTGGGCGGATGCATTTTCGCCTAGAGGCCACATACTTTTGAACCAAACCGATGGTCTGCGCGTAGTAGAGGTATGAAACACTTATCCTCATGGCTCGCGCTGATCCTCACCGCGACGTTTGTCGTCTCCCCCGCGTTCACCGATCCCTTCATGGGGTTCACAGCGGATCAACTACCCTATCCGCAGATTGACCCGCCCGTGCAGCCCGCAGGCTATGCCTTTGCGATCTGGGGGCTGATTTATGGCTGGCTTGTCATTTCTGCAGTCTTCGGCGTTTGGAAGCGTGCCGATAGTCCTTCTTGGGACTATGTGCGTACGCCGCTCGTTGTGAGCCTTGCCGTCGGCACGCCTTGGTTGGCGATTGCAAATGCCTCGGCCATTTGGGCCACGATCACGATTTTCATTATGGCGGCGGCGGCGATTATGGCCTTCATCCGCACGCCCAAGATGGACCGCTGGTGGCTGCAAGCGCCCGTGGGTATTTACGCAGGCTGGCTGACGGCGGCGTCATTCGTGTCGTTGGGCAGCACGGCGGCGGGTTACGGGATCGTTTTGGGGAGCCTCGGCTGGGCCTACCTCGCAATCGTGATGGCGCTTGGCGTCACGCTGAAGGTAATCGCGCGGAAGCCATCAGCGCCTGAATACGGCCTGACGGTGATCTGGGCATTGGTAGGGATTATCGTCGCCAATCTTAGCGGCGCGGTCAGTGTGATGGTCCTCGCCGCAGCGGGCATCATCGTGGTCGCGAGGGCCACGTGGAAAACACGCAGCCCCGCTTGAGGGTCAGTCGCCGCTTGGCTTTTTCATATGCTTTGACAAGCGACCCGTCTGCTTTTTCTTCTTGTCTTTATAGGGGTTTTTATCCCCTTGATCGCGCAGTGTGAGGCGGATCGGCGTGCCGGGCATGTCGAAATCTTCACGCAGGCCGTTGACCAGATAGCGGGTATAGCTCGCTGGCACGAGGTCGGGGAAGGACGACATCACAACAAAGCCCGGAGGCCGCGTTTTCACTTGGGTCGCATAGCGCATTTTGATGCGGCGACCACCTGGTGCGGGCGGCGGGTGCTGCTCTAACATCCCCGTGAGCCACCGGTTCAGCTGTGCTGTGGTGATACGACGGTTCCAGACTTCATGAGCCTTCATGATCGCCTCTTGCAGGCGGTCGAGCCCCTTGCCCGTTTTTGCAGACACAGTGACCAAAGGCGCACCTTTGAGCTGCGGCAAAAGACGGGCAAATTCTTCTTTGAGTTCTTTAAGCTTTTCTTGCTTTTCGGTCTCAACGTCCCATTTGTTCACCGCAATGACCACGGCACGGCCCTCACGCTCGGCCAGATCGGCGAGGCGCAAATCTTGCTGTTCAAAGGGGATTTCAACATCGAGCAGGATCACGACGACTTCGGCGAATTTCACCGCACGCAGACCGTCAGAGACCGATAGCTTCTCCAACTTCTCGTGGATCTTCGCCTTGCGACGCATACCGGCGGTATCAAAGATCCGCATCGGCACGCCTTCCCAATCCTTCTGGACGGAAATCGCATCGCGGGTGATGCCCGCTTCTGGACCTGTCAACAGGCGCTCTTCGCCGATGATCTTATTGATCAGAGTGGATTTGCCCGCGTTCGGGCGACCACAGACGGCGATTTGCAGCGGTTTCTCTTTGGTGGGGACGCGCGGTGCATCCTCGTCGTCCTCGCCCACGTCCACATCTGTCTCAGGCGCGTCCGCTTTGGCACGCTCTTCAAAGGCGTCGGCAAGCGGCATCAGGATGTGGTACAGTTCATCCATGCCTTCGCCGTGTTCAGCAGACAGGCGCACAGGTTCGCCAAGGCCGAGGGAGAAAGCTTCGAGATAGCCCGCTTCACCCGCCTTACCTTCGGATTTATTCGCCGCAACAATGACGTTCGCGTTTTTCTTGCGCAGGATGTCGGCGAAAACCTGATCGGTTGGCGTCACCCCCACGCGGGCGTCGATCATAAACAGGCAGACATCGGCCATCTCAACAGCGCGTTCTGTCAACCTGCGCATCCGGCCCTGAAGGCTATCGTCCATCGCATCTTCAAGCCCTGCGCTGTCGATGACGGTGAATCGCAGATCGCCAAGCCGCGCCGCACCTTCGCGCAAATCGCGCGTTACACCGGGTTGGTCGTCGACAAGCGCCAACTTCTTGCCAACCAGACGGTTGAAAAGTGTGGATTTTCCGACATTCGGGCGGCCCACGACGGCAAGGGTAAAGGACATAGTTCAGGCTCCTGACGGGTTCATCGCCAGCCGTTACACCATATTGGTCTTAACGGAAAGCCAGCAGTTGGCCTTCTTTTGAGATGACGTAGAGTGTGCCACCCGCAACAACGGGGCTAGACGCTGCACCACTGGGGATTGGGACCGCACCAATGAGCGCACCGGAGGCGGGGTCAAAGCTGCGCATATTGCCATCGGACGACGTCACAATCAGGCGTCCCCCCGCAAGAATCGGGCCGTAATGCGCAGGAATCGCGGTTTGCTGCCGTTTGGTGCTAATGTCGCCAATGGGCAGTTGAACTTTCCAAATGGTATCACCTGTTGCCGCATCAAGGCGCACAAGCTGGTTAAGGTCGCTCACGAGGAAAACCGCGTTGCCCGCAGGCCAAACCGGGCCTAGGGCGCCGTTCGGAGAGGTCCAGATGCGTTCGCCATCGAAAAGGTTCAGCGCTGCGACCTGACCACCAAAGTTGCCCACATAAACGCGGTCGCCAATAATAACAGGGTCGCCTGAAATATCATTGATCGCGGCAGACGCTTTGCCCGGACGGTCGCCCGAGATCATTGCAGACCAGCGTTGCAGCCCGCCTTGTGGGAAAGTCGCGATCACTTCGCCAGATGGGAACGGGAACACCGCGATGTCATCTGTCGCAGCCACACCTGCCCCGCCGCCAAAATTGGCAACCGTCGGAGAGGCCGCGAGTTGCCACTGAATACGCCCGTTGTTCACATCAAGCGCCCAAGCCGCACTATTACGTGCGACGACATAGACGAGATCACCCTTCACGGTGGGCGACGATGTGCCCGGCGCGTCAAGATCTTGGGTCCAAAGCGTCGCCCCAGAGGCCGCATCAAGGGCGGTCAATTCACCAAAGCCAGAGGTCGCGAACACTTTGCCACCGCTCACAGAGACACCACCACCAGACGCGGCAGTTCTGTTTGCGCGATGTGGCGCGAGGGTCTTGGTCCAAAGCACAGCGCCTGAGGTGGAGGTCGCGACAACATTTGCCGCTGCATCAAGGGTATAGATCACATTGCCCGCAACTACAGGCTCCGCCGTGATCCGCGCCCGGCGGCTATCGCCCGCACCAATATCGGTGGCAAAGACCAGCGACAGGTTTGCGCCCAAGGCAGGGTTGCTAATCAGGTGATCTGGCCCGCCATTGCGGTGCGACCAATCTGCGTTCACGCGGGCGGCTGCGAAATTCACAGGGCCAGACTGGTTCACAAACGGCTCGGTCGCACGAATGTCAAACCGCTCTCCGGGAAGGATGACATCCTTTTCGCCACAACCGGCGGTGAGTGCTGCCAAGAGGCCTGCAACAAGTGCTGTCTTTGCTGTCACGGTCGTGATCCCCTTGCGAGATTATTCTGTCGGTGCGGCCACAGTGGCAGCAGTATCAGAAGTGGTTGGCAAAACAGGTGTTCCACCCAAAGCCACAATCAGGGTTTGCGCACGATCACGCAAGCCCCGTGTCGCCTCGGCATCCTCCAAGATGGATTGCATCGTGGCGATGGCCGCATCCGTGTCGCCCGCATCAACTTGCATCAGGCCGATTTGTTCTTTGGCCAGCGACGCAAATGGCGCGCCGGGTTGGGACAGTGTTTCGAGCACCGTCATCCGTGCAGCGGTATCGTCGCTTGGCAACATCGCCGCCTTAAACGCCGCCAAATCGCGGTAGATTGCTGGAACATCCTTATTCACAGCCAAACCGTTGAGCGTGGCAGTGGCCTCGGCGAATTGCCCTGCCTCTTGCTGTGTCGCAGCCGTCAAAAGAGCCGCGACCGCAGCCGCAGGACCCGTCGCCTCGACTGCCGCCAAAGCAGCAGCGCGCGTGGCTGGATCATCCTCACCCATCGCGGTCAACATCGCGTCGCCCACGGCCTGAGCGGCACTTTCGGTCTTGGCCTTGTTATATTCGGTGTACGCGGCACCGCCCACAAGGGCCAGAACCAGCGTCACCGCGATCCAGCCGTATTTGCGGATATAGCCAAAGAGTTGGTCGCGACGCACTTCTTCGCTGACTTCACTGATAAAGCTGTCTGAATCGCTCACGTCTCGCCCCCTAAGTTGCGGTCATTCCCGCTGGTCTTTCGTCGTTCATATCGTGAAGCGGACCCGCTTGCCAAGACCTGCACAGCAGGTAAGCGCGGATGCGCACCTATACACGGGCCATTTTCTTGAATGTGAACAGCGCCAAAGCCAGCGCAAGTGCCGCACAAAGTGCGATTGCACCCACCATTGGCGTGGCCGTCCCATCGAAAAACAATCCCGTGATCGCGACCATCAAACCACCGACCAGCATTTGCAGCGTACCGCCCAAGGATGAAGCCAACCCTGCGATGCTGCCATGCGGATCAAGTGCCATGACCATTGTGGTGGGGATAATCAGGCCAAGGCAGGCGTTCGCGATGAACAGACCCGCAACGACGACGGGCAATGTGCCAAAGCCTGCGAGGCAGATCAGGAACAAGATCGCCGCCGCAACGGCAAAACCGATCACAGCCCCACGCATCACCGGTACGATGCCGAATTTATCCATCGCAGGCCCCGCCGCTTGGGATGCCGCGAAGAAGCCGATGGCGTTGATGGCAAAGGCGACGCTGAAACCGGTCGGTGACAGGCCGAATTGGCCGCTATAGACGAAGGACGCGCTGGCGATGAAGACCATAAAGCTGGCAAAACCAAAGCCGCCGATGAGTGTGAGGCCCATGAAAACCGGGTCACGGAACAGAGTTTTTGTGCCCGCCCAGAGCGATTTGAGGTTCACTTTGACTCGCGCTTCTGGGGCGAGTGTTTCTGGCAGTACAAAGCCGACCATCAAGAGGCTAAGGCCCGCTGCCGCGCAAAGCACCCAGAAAATCAGACGCCAATGGCCCAATGCGATCAACCCGCTACCGGCCAACGGTGCGAGCATCGGCGAGACCGAAATCACCAGCATGACCATCGCCATAAGTCGCGCTGCGGCAGAGCCTGTGTGCATGTCGCGGATCACAGCGCGGGGGACCACCATAAGGACCGCCCCACCAAACCCTTGCACGACGCGTGCTGCGATCAAATGACCGATATCGCCCGCCATGGCCGACCAGATTGACCCTACGATAAATACGCCAAGCCCGAAGAACAAAGGCGTGCGACGCCCCACCTGATCGGCCCACGGGCCGTAGAAAAGCTGCGCCACGCCAAAGGCCATAAAATAGGCGGTCAGCGTCCATTGCACTGTCGCGACATCGGCCTGCAAATCCGCAGCGATTGTTGGCAACGCGGGCAGATACATGTCGATGGCAAAGGGGCCAACAGCAGAAAGAAGCCCCAAAATAATAGCGGCGCGAATGAGGGACATGACGGTAACCTTTGCAAAAGTATTACTTGCGTTTAACCCTCGTTCTCGACGCTGGCAATCACAGTGCTGGTTCTTCCTCGACTTGCCTATTCCACAGATTGGCGTAGCGGCCTTCGCTGGCCAGAAGGTCATCGTGGGTGCCCTGCTCGACGATTTTGCCGTCCTCCAGCACCACGATCAAATCCGCATCAGCAATTGTGGAAAGGCGGTGCGCGATCGTGATGACGGTGCGGCCCTGCGCCATGGCCTTCAACTCGGCCTGAATTTCCCGCTCGGTTTCGGTATCAAGCGCAGAGGTCGCCTCGTCCAACAACAGAATCGGCGGGTTCTTGAGCAATGTCCGCGCGATGCCCACACGCTGCTTTTCCCCGCCAGATAGTTTCAGGCCACGCTCGCCCACCGTTGTTGCATACCCGTCAGGCAGGCTCACGATAAAATCATGAATTTTTGCGGCTTTTGCGGCGGCAACAATCTCTTCCTCGGAGGCTGTGGGCCGCCCGTATGCGATGTTGTAATGCACGGTGTCGTTGAACAGCACGGTGTCTTGCGGGACCACTCCCACTTGGGCGTGCAGGCTTTCTTGGGTGACGTCGCGCAGGTCTTGACCATCGATACGCATGGCCCCGCCAATGACGTCATAGAAGCGGAACAAGAGCCTACCGATGGTCGATTTACCAGAGCCAGAGGAGCCAACAATCGCAACCGTTTGACCTGGTTTTACCGTCAGGCTAACCCCCTTCAGGATGCCGCGTTCCTTGTCATATCCGAAATAGACGTCATCCAAGACAACTTCGCCACCTTGCACCTTCAGAGCATGTGCGTTTGGCTTATCCAATACTTCGGCTGGTTGATGCAACAAATCGAACATTCCGCCCATATCGATAAGTGCCTGCCTGATCTCACGGTAAACCGTTCCAAGGAAGTTCAGTGGCATGGTGATTTGGATCATATAAGCATTGACCAAAACGAAATCGCCAACCGTAAGCGTGCCGTTTTGCACGCCGATCGCGGCCATGACCATGACACCGACAAGCCCCGCGGTGATGACGAGAGTTTGCCCAAAGTTCAGAAACGCGAGGCTATAGTTCGTCTTGATCGCAGCAACAGTATAGTTCTGCATCGCGGCGTTATAGCGGTCAGCCTCCCACTTTTCCGCGCCAAAATATTTGACGGTCTCAAAGTTGAGCAGACTATCAATCGCCTTTTGGTTTGCGTCGGTGTCTTGGTCGTTCATTTCCTTACGGATTTTTACGCGCCATTCGGTCACCGTGAAGGTAAACCAAACATAAATCGCAATCGTGATGACCACGACAACTGTATACCATATGCCAAAGTTGAAGAACAAAACCCCAGCAATCATAAGCAGTTGCACGATCAATGGGCCAACCGAGAACAACAGGAAGCGAAGCAGGAATTCAACACCCTTCACGCCGCGCTCGATGATGCGGCTCAAACCACCTGTTTTGCGGGTGATATGATAGCGCATTGAAAGGCGGTGAATATGGGTAAAGGTTTCCAGCGCCAGCGAGCGCAATGCGCCCTGCCCGACTTTGGTGAAAATCACATCGCGAAGCTGCTGCAAACCAACCGACAATATACGTGTGAAGCCATAAGCCAGTACCAAGCCAATGGCGCCAAGGCCAAGATAGGTCGCAGCCGTAGGTTCCTTTGGCGCCAAAGCGTCAACTGCATGGCTAAAGAACAGCGGCGTGACAACGGCCACGATTTGCGACAGGAAAAGCGCCAAGAGCGAGGTCACGACACGGATTTTGACGCCTGTATCGCCCGCTGGCCACAAATACGGCAGTACGGCACGGATCACATTCCAGCCCTGCACCTGCGCATTGCTCAAGTTTTCGTCAGTTTTCGCAAATCTACGCATCTCTGGACCCCGTCTATCAGACCTGCAACCTAGGCAGGCCTCTTGGGGATTACCAGAGCGGGCCTATTGATTAGCCTCAGGAATCCGAAACACTTGGCCCGGATAAATCAGGTCGGGGTCGCGGATTCTGTCACGGTTTGCCTCGAAGACCTGCACATACATGATCCCCGAACCAAATCTCTGCTCGGCAATCGCCCAAAGCGTGGCTCCGGGTTGCACGGTGGCGACGGCGACCTTGAAATCGGGCTTTTCGGTTTCTTGGGCCATTTGGTCCGCGATCACGCTGGGTTCTTCGCGCAAGAACGGTGTCTCGACGCGGGACATGACCTCGCCCTCGGCGTTCACCTCATCGACGCGCAGCGTATAGACGCCCGTGTCGACCTGCGGCAAATCTGTTCGCCAATCGCCATTCAATTGGATACGGGACGACGTAATCGGTTGATTATCAAGGTAAACATTCACAAACCCATCGCCAGCGCCGCGCCCTGCAATCAAGACCTCGCCGCTGGGATCATAGGTGATGCTATCGAGTGCAACATTGGCCAGCACATCAGGCGCGGTATCGTCGCCGCCCGATTGCACGACGCGCACGCCCTCGGACGAGGTGACAATGACGGCTGGCGCGGGAGCGTCGACAGGGGCTTGGGCGCTGACTTCGCTGTTCTCCAATACGGCCACGGCCACCTCTGGGGCCTTCAATGGCCCGATCAAATAGGTTTCGTCAGAGACAACAGGCGTTCCATTGGGGTCTCCGATCAAGGTGATCGACCGCGAGGCGTCCGAATAGCCCAAGAACGGCAGCGCCACAAAACTCCCTGATGCATCTGCCGTCACAAGTTCGACCTGCACGCCGTCGATTAGAATCGCGACCTCTTGCAGCGGTGCAGCCATACCCGCCAGAACGCTGCTGCCGTCGGGCTCAATGCGGAGGGTATCAAGCGCGGGCGCGATTTGGACGGCCTCAACGACCACCTCTTCCACGGTTTGAGAGGCGGGCACGCTGTCGTCGATCACCACCACGGGGGCGTTGGCCTGCGGGAAAAGCAGCACCAAAACCACCGCAATTCCAATTGCAGCAAGCGCCCCCAGTCCCAGCCGCACATTATTCGACATCGCCATTTTGATCGTCTCCCCATACCCCACGCTTGAAGCTTGGGTTGAGCGAACATAGCAACAGGGGTATGAGCGGTCAAAGGGATCAATTCGCGAGGCTTAAGATTATGGCAAATCTGCAAAAATCGGTTTGTGTTTATTGTGGCTCTCGCGATGGGGTGCGCCCGTCTTATGCTTGGGCTGCGGCCGATACGGGCGAAATGCTGGCACGCCGTGGTTGGCGTCTGGTTTACGGTGCGGGTGACGTGGGGCTGATGGGGCGCGTGGCCTCGGCGGCGCAGAAGGCGGGCGGCAAGACCTTCGGGGTAATCCCAGTGCATCTGCTTGATATGGAGGTCGGCAAACGCGATCTCGATACATTCATCATCACCGAGACCATGCACGAGCGCAAAAAGGTGATGATTATGAACGCCGATGCGGTTGTGATGTTGCCAGGTGGTGCTGGATCTTTGGACGAGCTTTTTGAGGCGCTCACGTGGCGTCAACTTGGCCTGCACGACAAGCCCATTTTCATCCTCAATACTGAAGGGTTCTGGGATCCGCTTTTGGTCCTGATCGAACATTTCATCAAGGAAGGCTTCGCCTCCCCCAGTTTGCGCGATTTCGTTCAGGCAGTGCCAGATATCAAAACCTTGGAAGAGGCCTTGGCCACCGCCCTATCCTGACGCCAAAGCGAGACAGTATAGACGATCAAACCCGCCCAGATGATCGGAAACGCGATCATGTGCCATTTGGTGACGACCTCGCCCAAAACGATAGCAGCTGACGCAAATTGCAGGCTCGGGTTCAGGTATTGCACAAGGCCCACAGTCGACATGCGCACACGCCTTGCTGCAAAGCTGAACAGCACCAATGGTCCTGCGGTCAGTGGCCCCGAGAGCGCCAGCAAAACATGGGTGCCGACCTCATTGCCGCCGCCCGCCCCTGTGCCCTTAAGCACAAGCCATGCGATGGCCAAAGGCGCGAGTAGGAGAACTTCGGAGGTGACAGACACAACAGGGCCAAGGGGAAGTTGCTTTTTCAGCATCCCGTAAACGCCAAAAGTGCTCGCGAGCCAAAGTGCCAGCCAAGGGGCGACGCCGAGGCCAAAGGTCAACACCGACACACCCAAGGCAGCCAAGCCCACCGCGAACCATTGTGCGCGGCGCAGTTTTTCCGCGAAAACCAGTTTTCCGATAATCACGGCGACAAGTGGAAAGATGTAATAGCCGATTGAGGCCTCTAACCCCTGCCCGCTAGAAATCGCATAGATAAAGCCAAACCAATTGGCTGCAATCATCACGGCGGCGATGAGAATGGTCGCGACTTGGCGGGGCTGCGAGAGGGCACTGCGCACCTCGCTCAACCGCCCCTGCATGCCAAGGATCAATGCGAAAAACGCAAGCGACCACAGGCTGCGGTAGCACAAGATTTCAAGCGGCGGCACATGGCGCAACTGCGCGTAATAGAGCCCTGAGACGCCCCAAATAGAGCAGGCCACGATCATGGCGAGAACGCCTTTGGTGCTATCGGTCATGTGCAATTTCCCTTTGCCCGCATTGGCCGCGATTTGCGGCGCAGGTGCAAGAGGCAAAGCAAAAGGCCCGCAGATTTCTCTGCGGGCCTTTGTCTATTCTACTTTGAGAACAATCACATACGGGATGCCACGTTTTCCCAGTTGACCAAGTTATCAAGGAAGTTGGTCAGGTAAACAGGACGCTTGTTGCGGAAATCGATGTAGTAGGAATGCTCCCAAACATCGCAACCAAGCAGCGTCTTTTGGCCAAAGCAAAGCGGGTTCACACCGTTTTCGGTCTTCGTCACTTTCAACCCGCCGTCAGTGTCTTTCACCAACCAGCACCAACCAGACCCGAACTGACCAGCACCCGCAGCAGAGAACTGCTTTTTGAATTCGTCAACCGAGCCAAAGCTGTCCTTGAGAGCGGCTTCCAGCTCGGACGGCATTTTGCTCTCGGAAGGTGTCATCATTTCCCAAAACTGGTTGTGGTTCCAAAGCTGGGAGATGTTGTTGAAGATGCCGTTCTGCGCAACGGCCGACTTGTCGTATGTGCCGACGATGATCTGCTCAAGGGTCTTGCCGTCCCACTCTGTGCCCGCAATCGCCGCGTTTCCGTTGGTCACGTAAGCATTGTGGTGCAGGTCGTGGTGGAATTCGAGCGTCTCGGCGGACATGCCTTTGCCGGCAAGGGCGTCATGCGCGTAAGGAAGATCTGGAAGTTGAAAAGCCATGATATTTCTCTCTTATATTTGAGGACCAATTGCCCTGATACATGTCACATGAGGCTGCAAGGTCAAGTCTTAGAAATGACCCACCGGGCCAGCCTTGGCCGACGCCGCCAGCAAATCAAAGGCATACTGACCAACCGAGCGGAAGCAAATAAGTTCAAATGTTTCTGCATCCGTCATCCAAAACGCGGCGGCCACCTGCCCCAAACGGGTGCGGCGGAAGTCACCGATTTGGAAGTGATCGGGGTGCAAATCCGCAGGTGCGAGTTTGGCCACAACCTCGCGTGCAAAAGACCCCTGCACCGTCAAATGGGTCCGCGCATCAGAGACGTTCTGGGCCAGAAAATGCTGCCCCTTCATCGCCTTTTCAATCGCGGCAATGGCGTCATTTGTCTCCGAATGGGGCACCAAAATCAGCAGCTCGTCAGGCGACATCCAAGCAACGCCTTTATCGCCGTTGGACCTGGCCTTGCCCATTTCGGGCACAGCAAATCCTGTCAACGATTTGCAGACCGACTTCAGCTTTGCATTGCTCAGATCGCCGCGAAAGGTGATCATCCCGCGCAAACCGCCCTCGCGCACGGTCACTTCACCGTTCGCAACTTTACCGTTTAACGTGCTGACAGCATTAGACATTCTGCTTCTCCCCGTCTTTATCATAGAAGACTTGATCGACGATTTTTGCTTGCACAGTTGTGCCGTCCACTTTGTTAAATTCAATTACCTCGCCCATGCGGTCAGGGCCGTGAAGCACCAGACCCATTGCAATGCCCTTTTTGAGCGTTGGCGAATAATAAGTCGAGGTCACGCGCCCTTGGGTGTTGCGTTGGCCGTTGGCGTTGGTGCCCGCAGCAATCGCATAAGCACCATCAGGAATGACCGAGCCATCGATAGTCTCAAGCCCGACCAGTTTCCAGCGGGTCGGATCGGCCATGTGGGACCGCTCTTGCGCGCGTTTCCCAAGGAAATCGTCCTTCTTCTTGGAGATTGCCCACTGAAGGTTCAAATCCTGCGGAATGACCGTGCCGTCGGTCTCGTCACCGATCATGATAAAGCCTTTCTCGGCCCGCATGATGTGCAGAGCTTCGGTGCCGTAAGGCATTGCACCGAACTCGGCGCCTGCCGCCACGAGTGCATCCCAGAACGCACGACCTTGGCTGGCCGGCACGGCGATCTCGTAAGAAAGCTCACCCGAGAACGAGATCCGGTAGACCCGCGCGTCAAAACCGCCAAGCGTCCCGTCCGCCCATTGCATGAACGGCAATGTCTCTTTCGACACATCCATACCGCCGAGTTTCTCCAAGAGTTTCCGTGCGTTCGGGCCAACAACGGCGACTTGTGCCAATTGCTCGGTCACGTTGGCGACATAGACCTTCCAGTCCCACCACTCGCATTGGAGCCAGTCTTCCATCCACGCATGGATACGCTCTGCGCCGCCAGTGGTCGTGTGGCAAAGCCATGTATCTTCATCAATCCGTGCGACAACGCCGTCATCCGACAGAAAGCCGTTCTCGGTACACATCAGACCATAACGGCATTTCCCAACGGCCAAATTCGACATCATGTTGGTGTACATCATATCAAGGAATTTGCCCGCATCGGGGCCTTTGACGACCAGTTTCCCAAGGGTGGATGCATCAAGCAGGCCGAGGTTTTCACGCGTATTGATCACCTCGCGACCCACCGCGTCATGCACGCTCTCTCCGCTGCGCACATAGGCGTAGGGACGACGCCATTGGCCGACAGGCTCAAAGTCTGCGCCATTCGCTGAGTGCCAATCAGACATTGGCGTTTTACGGATCGGCTGGAACAGTTCGTTCTTGGCCACGCCCGCAATTACCGACATGGAGATCGGTGTGTAAGGTGGACGGAATGTTGTTGTCCCGACATTCGGAATTTCGGCATTAAGCGACTTAGCAAGCGTCGCTAGTCCGTTGATATTACTCAATTTACCCTGATCTGTCGCCATGCCTATTGTGGTGTAGCGTTTGGCATGCTCGACGCTTTCATAGCCTTCTTGCGCAGCCAATTGCACGTCGCTGACCTTCACATCGTTCTGGAAGTCGAGCCACGCTTTGGAGCGCAGCCCATGGCTTGCCCCTTGCGGCATCAACCAGACGGGGTAAATCGGGCCTTCGTGCGCGTCGTCGCCCATTGGGGATTGTGCGGATTTGGCCTTGAAACCTGCTGCTTTCACAGCCGCGCGCCCTGCGACGAAGCCGTCTGCGATGACTTCTGCGGTGAACAGATGGCCGTTGGCGACGCCTGCTGTGGAGACGAAACCTGCCCCGTCGGCGCCAAGCGGTGGCTTCTCTGAATCGGGGCGGAACATGGCCTGATCCGCGTCCCAGATCAGCTTGCCACCGCAATGGGACCAGAGGTGAACCACGGGCGACCAGCCGCCAGACATGGCGACGCAATCACAAGAAATCTCTTCAATAACAGCGCCTTCGCCTGCTTGGTTGCAGAGATCAACACCCGTGACGCGCTTGCCGCCTTTGACTTTCGCGATCCCTTTGCCAAATTCCACGCGGATGCCGAGGGCTTTTGCTTGGTCAATCAAGTCCCCTTCGGGGGCGGTGCGCGCGTCGATGATGGCAGGTATGTCGAGGCCTGCTTTCTTCAATACAATCGCTGTGCGGTAGGCGTCATCGTTGTTGGTCACGACCACGGTGCGGTCGCCGACGGAGACGCCGAAATTGACAGCGTAATCGCGCACGGCGGCGGCCAGAACCACGCCCGGAATGTCGTTGCCGGCGAAGGACAATGGACGCTCGATTGCGCCTGTTGCAGTCACGATTTGCTTGGCACGGATGCGCCACAAACGGTGGCGCGGGCCGTCGTTTTCGGGGGCGTGATCAGTGATCCGCTCATAGGCCAAAACGTAGCCATGATCGTAAACGCCAGAGCCTTGCGTGCGTAGACGAATTGTAACATTCCCCATACTTTCAAGTGCTTGCACGGTATCGTTGACCCACTCTTGCGCAGGTTTGCCCTCAATGCTTGGCATGTCCACAACGGCGCGACCACCCCAGTCGGCGGTTTGTTCGACGAGCAACACGCGGGCACCAGATTGGCCTGCGGAATGTGCCGCTGCCAAGCCCGCAATTCCGCCGCCGACGACCATCACGTCAACGGATGCGTGGAAGTGTTCATACGTGTCGGTGTCGCGGTCTTTGGGGGCTTTGCCTAGGCCTGCGGCTTGGCGGATGAGGGGTTCGTAAATGTGTTTCCAGAATGGACGTGGGTGGATGAACATTTTGTAGTAGAAACCAGCCGGCATGAAGCGCGAGAGGTAGGTGTTGATGACACCAACGTCAAATTCCAATGACGGCCAGTGGTTCTGGCTGGCGGCCTGCAAACCGTCGAAAAGTTCCGTCGTTGTGATGCGCTGGTTTGGCTCGAATGACGCGCCTTTTCCAAGGTTCACAAGGCCGTTTGGCTCTTCTGCGCCAGAGGCCACGACGCCGCGTGGGCGGTGGTATTTGAACGAGCGGCCGACCATCATTTGATCGTTGGCAAGCAGCGCGGAAGCGAGCGTGTCGCCCTCAAAACCGCGCAGGTGTTTGCCGTTAAAGGTGAAGCTTACCGCTTTGTTTTTATTGACCAAACGGCCACCAGATGACAGGCGCGTGCTCATGAGAAGTCTCCCCACGACCAACCGGGTCGTTTTGCTGTGATGGCGTCTTTGATCGCTTGTGGCGGCTCGTGTGTTTGGGCCGAGTATGTGCCGAAAACTTCGAGTGTGGCCGTGCAACGGGCAGCGAGGAAATACTTGCCGCAACCGTAAACGTGCTTCCAGCGCTCGAAGTGGACGCCCTTGGGGTTTTGACGCTGGAACATGTAGTCGTGGAATTCGTCGTCGGTTGAACCCACAGCGAAGCGTTTCAGATGCGCCTCGCCCTCTGCGTGAAGGTCGGTTTCATCTGCGTCTACGCCGCAATTTGGGCAGTGCAAAATTAGCATGGGGCAACTCCAAAATGGGGGTGTGATTTGCGTGCACAGGGCGTGCACTGGGCGTGCACCGAAAAACGCGGGGTCATTTGAGTTCTCCCAGAGCTAGAATTTGATGAAACCACCGACCTAGGTAATCGCCGTAACCTGTTACAAACGTCCCGAATGCAATCGTAAACATTTCAAATTTGAACCAACTGCCAGCCAAAAAATTTTTCAAAACGACTGCTCCTCCGTTCTCCTTCACTTCTAAATAAAGGGCCTTATCAGAAAACGATGGCTGAGCGCTTTCACTCTCGATCTGAGCCTCAAATGCTTCAAACTTCTGAAGCAGTTTCATGAGATATTCATACTTCGGGCGCAATATTGCGATTCCAACAACGCCGAGCACGACAAGCAGTGTACCGGACCGTTGAATCTGTTCAAACTGGCTGTTCCAAATTAGCCAACAGTTCAAAGCAGTCCAGGCCACAATGCATATCCCAAAAGTTGTTAACCTTAACATCAGTGCGCCACCCCTGCTGCGACGGATTCGTCGATGAATTTACCCTCGCGGAAGCGGAACATGGAGAATTCTTCGGTGAGCGGCGAGTGGCCTTTGGCCATCAGCTCGGCCATGGCCCAGCCTGATCCGGGGATTGCTTTAAACCCGCCAGTGCCCCAGCCGCAGTTTACGAAGATGCCCTCGACGGGGGTTTTCGACAGGATCGGCGAGCGGTCGCCTGTTACGTCCACGATGCCGCCCCATTGGCGCAGCATTTTGAGGCGGGCGATCATTGGGAAAGTCTCGACCAGCGCGCGCACTGTTTCCTCGATGTGGTGGAAGGAGCCGCGCTGTGTGTAGTTGTTGTAGCCGTCGGTGCCGCCGCCGATGACCATTTCGCCTTTGTCAGATTGCGACATATAGCCGTGCACGGTGTTGGCCATGACGACCACGTCCATGCAAGGCTTGATCGGCTCGGAGACAAGCGCCTGAAGTGCGACGGATTCGATGGGCAGACGGAAGCCCGCCTTTTGCGCCAGCACGGAGGCGTGCCCTGCGACGACCATGCCGAGTTTATCGCAATCAATCGGCCCTTTGGTCGTGTCGACGCCGACAACCTTGCCCGCGGTGGTGCGCACGCCGGTCACTTCGCATTGCTGGATGATGTCCATGCCCATATCGGAACAGGCGCGCGCATAGCCCCAAGCCACCGCATCGTGACGGGCTGTGCCGCCGCGTGCTTGGTAGAGGCCGCCGAGGACCGGATAGCGTGGCCCGTCGATATTCATGATCGGAACGAGTTCTTTCACGCGCTGCGGGCTGATCCACTCGGTCTTCACGCCTTGCAGGGCGTTGGCATGGGCTGTGCGCTGATAGCCGCGAACCTCGTGCTGGGTTTGCGCCAGCATGATGACGCCGCGGGGCGAGAACATGACGTTGTAGTTGAGATCCTGAGACATGGTCTCGTAAAGGCTGCGTGCCTTCTCGTAAATCGCGGCAGAGGGGTCTTGCAGGTAGTTGGAGCGGATGATGGTGGTGTTCCGCCCTGTGTTGCCCCCGCCAAGCCAGCCTTTTTCAATGATCGCGACATTGGTGATGCCGAAGTTTTTGCCCAAGTGGTAGGCCGTAGCGAGACCGTGGCCGCCTGCGCCCACGATGATCACATCGTATTTCTTTTTCGGCTCGGACTTGGCCCAAGCACGCTCCCAGCCAGTATGTTGACGGAATGCCTCGCGGGCGATGGCGAATGCTGAATACTTTTTCATAGCTGTCCGAATCCCTTCACGGTGCCGATGGCGTGCTTGGTTTGTTTCTGAACGAATGGCCGATTTGAGAGGATACTGCCAGCGCCATGTCAGCGTTGTTTTACGACATTGGTCAAGGGGAGGAAATGTCGCGTTGTCGCAGGGCCTTTTCTTGGCGCTAATCACAGCTTAGGTAAGGGAAACAGCAATATTGGGGTCACATGTTATTCTGGATCATCTGCGTCGTACTTGCCCTTGTTGTGGCGGGTTTGGTTGTGACACCGCTTGTGCGGGGGGTGCAGGCCCGGGGCGTTGACCCTGACGTCGCGTTTTACCGTGCCCAGCTTGAGGAATTGGACCGCGATGTCGAGCGCGGAACGATAGATGCCGATGAGGGCGAGCGTGCGCGTATTGAGGTGCAGCGCCGTTTGCTGGCCGCTGATGCACGCGGTGGTCAGGACACAAAGGGCGGTGTGTCGCGTGGCATGGCCGTAGCATCCGTTCTGTTTGTGGGCGTGGTAGGGCTGGCGGGGTATTTTTTGCTCGGCGCACCAGGATATCCCGATATGCCGATTAAAGCGCGGCTTGCTGCCAGTGACGAGATGCGTGCGAACCGCCCCGATCAGGCGACATTGGAGGCAGCAGCCCTACCCCCGATTGCACCGGATGTGCCTGCGGATTATGTGGCCTCGGTCGAGAAACTTCGCGCGCTGGTGCCGACCCGCCCGGACGATATGCGCGGCTGGGAATTGCTGGCCTATCACGAGGCACAGATGCGCAATTATCCTGCGGCGGTGGCGGCGCAAACCCATGTTATTGAGCTTAAAGGTGACGCGGTTACCAATGAGGATCGCCGTTTGATCGTGGATTTGATGGTATCGGCAGCCGATGGTTTGGTATCCCCTGAGGCCGAGGTTTATATTCGCCAGATTTTGGACGCTGACAAAGACGATATCGCGGGCCGCTACTACCTTGGGGCGCTGTATTACCAGACAGATCGGTCAGATGTGGCCTTGCGCTTATGGAAGCCGATTGTCGCGGATGGTGACCCGCAAGAGTTTTACGTTGCCGCCGCCCGCCGTCAGATTGAAGATGCGGCGTTTCGGGCTGGTGACAATAAATACACCCTGCCAGGCCTGCGCGGCCCCAATGCCGACGATATCGCCAATGCGCAGGATATGACTGCGGACGACCGGCAAGAGATGATCCGTGGAATGGTGAGCCAGCTTGCCACGCGGCTTGCCGATGAGGGCGGCCCCGCGTCGGAATGGGCGCGGTTGATTGGGGCCTACGGCGTGTTGGGCGAGGTTGATAAGGCCACGGAGGTCTGGCTTGAAGCGCAGGAGGTGTTTGCAGCTTCGGATGCGGATATCGCGACCCTGCGGGCGGCGGCGGATGCGGCTGGGGTTGCCCAGTGATCTGCGAAGCTGTTGAGGACTTCGCGGCGACCCTGCCTGCCTTGGGGGCTGTGGCGGGGTTGGACCTTGGCACTGTGACGATTGGTGTGGCGATATCGGACCGGATGCGGGGCGTCGCGACGCCCGTTTTGACGATCAAGCGCAAGAAATTTGGCGTGGATGCGGCGGCATTGCTGAAGCTTTTAACCGAGCGCGAGGTGAAGGCGATTGTCCTTGGCCTACCACGCAATATGGACGGATCGGAAGGCCCGCGCGCCCAAGCAACCCGTGGTTTTGCCCGCAATTTGGAGCGGCTGACAGAACTGCCAATCACCTATTGGGACGAGCGGCTGTCGACGGTTGCCGCCGAACGTGCGATGATCGAGGCGGATATGTCACGTAAACGTCGCGCAGAGCTGGTTGATCACGTCGCCGCCGGGTTTATCTTACAAGGGATGCTGGACCGTTTAGGCCATTTGAAGGGCTGATCTGATGACCAAAGATACCGATGACATCTGGAAGCGGGCCGAAGTTGAGAGCCCTTGCATCAAGATTTGCGTAATCCATGCCGAAAGCCGTCTTTGCACAGGCTGTTTGCGCTCGATTGACGAGATTGGCGGGTGGTCGCGGATGACGCCGGAGGCGCGGCGCGAGATTATGGCAGAACTGCCGAGCCGTGCGGGGCAGATCACCAAGCGGCGCGGTGGACGTGCGGCGCGTCTAAACCGTTAACGCGGGAACACAAAACAACGGTCGCGGCGGATCATGATCCAAAGCGGCGTGCCCTCTTTTGGCAGGAAAACCGACGGGATCAGGGCACGCAAGATCGAGCCGTCTAAATCCATTTTGAACTCCACAAGGCTCTCGGACCCCATAAACCGTGCGCGTTGCACAAGGCCGCGTGCGGGAGTGCCGTCAGACGGCGTCGGATTGGGGCCGCGCCCTGCACGATCAAAGTCGATCTTGAGGTGCTGCGGACGGATCACGATGTCGACGTCGGTCCCGTCAGGCACACCAGGTGCGAGGAACTGCCCAAACGGCGTATCCGTCAAGGCACCCTGCACTTTACCACGGATCACGTTGATATCACTAAAGAAACCTGCCGCAGCCTTATCCACAGGCGCGTTGTAGATATGGTAAGGTGCACCGCGCTGCACGATTTTACCGTCGCGCATCAGCGCGATTTCATCGGCCATGCGCATGGCCTCTTCGGGTTCGTGGGTGACGAGTAGAACGCCTGCCCCTTCTTCCTTCAAGACAGTCAAAGTCTCGTCGCGGATATCGTCGCGGAGGCGGTCATCAAGGCCCGAGAACGGCTCGTCCATCAGCATGATTTTTGGGCGCGGTGCAAGCGCGCGAGCCAAAGCGACGCGCTGCTGCTCACCACCGGAAAGCTCGTGCGGATAGGCGTTCACGTAGCGCGACATGCCCACCTTTTCCAAGAGTTCACCAATGCGGGTGCCGTTTTTGCGTGCGCCACCCGCAAGGCCAAAGCCCACGTTTTCAGCCACGGAAAGATGCGGAAACAGTGCAAAATCCTGGAACATCAGGCCAATCGAGCGCCCCTCTGGCGGGATGCGGGTGATCGTGTCGCAGACCAATTTGCCATCCACATGGATCGTGCCCGTGTCCTGCATCTCGACGCCCGCAATGATCCGCAGGGTCGTTGATTTTCCGCAGCCCGACGGCCCCAAAAGGCAGGTGACCTGACCTGGCATCACGTTCAGGCTGACGTCATCTACGACGCGGCGACCGCCAAAAGATTTGACGATATTGCGGATTTCGAGGCGCGGTGCGGTCATCGTGGCGGGCAATCCCTGAGTGAAACGATTGGGTTTAGGCGACCTCTAACAAGTGAGCGGCAAAGGGGCAAGGTTAGGACAGCGAAAACGCCTGACTTGCGACGATGCGTCCGTTGATTTGCAAATGAATTTGATGCGCGCCTGCGTAGAGACGGAACGTGGTGGCGGTGTTGTCGAAATGATGCGCCTTCTTGATTTGAACCGACTTGCCAGCTTTGACGTCTAAGACTTTCATCTTAAACGTTTTTGGCGCTGTTTTACCGTTCGATTTCACAAAATCTATCACGTAATCGACGATCAACGGCGCGTTGGTTTCCGGTGTGAATTCACAGATGATTAATGGTTTAATACCGAATGATAAGCTATTGGGAATACTTACTTTTACACCAGATATCGGTGTATTTGGAGAATAGCCAAGGTGGGCCATCGCCCCCGCGTGACCCGATTTGACTAGCGTGCGCAGGGCATGTTTGCGCATCCAAGTGAGTTCGGGAGCGGATTGCTTTGCCGATTTACGCCATTTATCCAGTTGGGAAATGACGGCACTGGGTTCAATTTTAGATATATCATTCAAATGGTTAGAAACCGATCTTGTCACGAACCGCGTAGGATCGTCGTGCAGGGCGTCAAGGATCGGCAGCGTGTCATCTATACTCAGCCCGACATTTTGCCCCCAAGGCAATTTAGGTCGCGTGCCCTCGGACGCAAGCCTGCGTACGTGGTAACTTTCATGCTGCGTCCAAGCGCGCGCACGGTCTAGCGTAGCGGCGGGATTGTGGTTCAGAAAAGCGCGCAGCGAGAACTCCATAGAGAAGCGTTGCGTGATCTGTTCCAGCAGGTCGAGGCTACTCTCAAAATGTTCCGCAAGCCCATGATTTTCAACGAAAACACCTAACGTCGCGTAGATAAAGTGCCCAAAGTCATTGTCCGTTTTGAGCGGGTCAAGCGGCGGTGGGATAGCCGCTTCGATCGCATTTTTCGCCGCGAGAAAGTCGGGCGGTAACACTTTTGAAAGATGCTCTGCGATATGGTTGATCCGTTCCTTAAGCGCGAGGGACGGAAAGGCGCGGCTGACATCCGCAACAAAGGGCTTGGCGGTGAAGACGCCAGCCTTCTCGAACCCGTCTGCGAGCATGTGCAGGCTGGTTTCATTAAAAAGCTGATCGGCGAGGCTGTCTCCCTTGCCCATCAGATTGTCGCGTTGATGGCACCGCCATCGATGACAATGTTTTGACCAACGATAAACCCTGCGTGGGCGGAGCAAAGGAATGCGCAGGTGGCCCCAAACTCGGCGGCGGTTCCGTAGCGGCCAGCGGGAATCGTCGCAGCGCGACGGGCCTTTGCTGTTTCCATGTCGATGCCTTGGGCGGCCATGACCCCTTGATCAAGGGAAATAGCGCGGTCTGTCGCGTGGATACCCGGAAGCATGTTGTTGATGGTCACACCGTGGCCTGCGACCTGACGCGATGTGCCTGCCACATAACCCGTGAGGCCGGCGCGAGCGGCGTTGGAGAGGCCCAATTGTGGGATCGGCGCCTTGACCGAACCAGAGGTGATATTGACGACCCTGCCCCAGCCGTTTGCGATCATAGCGGGCAGCAGAGCTTTCATCAGGGCGATGGGTGCGAGCATATTTGCGTCAAGCGCCTTGATGAAATCTTCACGGTCCCAGTCGGACCACAATCCAGGAGGAGGACCACCCGCGTTATTGACGAGGATATCAACGTTTCCAGCCGCCAGAAGCAATGCCTCGCGCCCTTCCTCTGTCGCAACATCCGCGCAGACGGTCTCTACCGTCACGCCGTATGTTTCACGGATTTCGGCCGCGGCGGTTTCCAATGTTTCGGTCGTGCGACCGTTCAGGACGAGATGAACGCCTGCCTCAGCCAATGCATCCGCGCAGCCGCGCCCGAGTCCCTTTGATGACGCGCAGACGAGTGCACGTTTTCCTGATATTCCTAGGTCCATTTTGATATCCTTACTTATCGTTAACCCATTAGTGAAAATACTGCGCTGGCCTATACTTAAAGACAATGGCAAACCTCGCGGCGTTGACCTTCTGAGACCAGCGCAATAGGATTTAAGCATTACTGATTTGAATTGGTTTCGAATGACTAACGACGCGATACGCCCCACCATGCAGACCGTTGCGGTTTTGCGATCCGACGATTTTGTCGTGACGGAAGGCGTGGCGGAAGGCGAAGGAATTTCGTTTGCCGATGAGTTGGTGATGGATGATGTCTACCAGTTGTCGTCTCGTGCGACGCGGTTTCCGCTAAGCCTTGCTTTACGCGACGATGCGGACGGGTTTGAAATCGACGACAGCACGGAAATCGGCAAAGCGGGCAATTTGGTTTACCTTGATAGCTGCATCACGCTGATGGCCTCAGACAGTACAACCTATGAGGTTTTGGTGCTGGTGGAGGTCGAAGACGGCGGGCTTGAGGCGACCTATTTGCTGCCGCTTGCCAACCTGTTGAGTGACACGAATTATCGCCTTGTCGGTGTCAATAAGGACGCAGCAACCACGCGATTTGCCGAGGTCGCTTGCGTCTCGTTTACGCGCGGCACCCATATAACAATGGCCTCTGGTGAACAGCGGCGCATTGAGGATTTGGGTGTTGGTGACAAAGTTCTGACCCGCGACGATGGCCCACAGGCCGTGCGCTGGATCGGGCAGACGACATTGCGCGCACTGGGTGAATTTGCGCCAATTGTGATCACTAAAGGCGCGCTTCACAATGAGAATGACCTGCTGGTCAGCCCCGATCACCGCCTGTTTGTCTATCAACGACAAGATCGCCTTGGCGCTGGCCGCTCGGAGGTGCTGGTCAAGGTCCGCCATTTGATCAATGGCGATACGGTATACCAACGCGACGGCGGTTTTGTGGACTATTTCCAACTGCTGTTTGACGATCACCAGATCATCTATGCCGAGGGTATTGCCGCGGAATCGCTTTTGATCGATCCGCGCACCCGCGCCGCACTGCCCGAACACATGCGTAACGGGAAAACGGGCAAAAGCAGCCACGGCCACCGCGCCCATTTGGACTATGAAGTGCAGGAAAAGCTGCTGTCGCAACCTGATGCGATTGGCCTCTTGCGCAAGGCGTCGTCGACTTAATCGCCACGCGTTGCGGCGAATGTGCCGTCGAAAAGGTCCTGCCCGTCCTGCCCGTCGATATTGCCATAAACCAACCCCGTCACCCCGTCTTGATTACGGCCGCGGAATTCGCCAGCAATCGTCGCGTTTATGGCGAAGGTATCGCCCGTGCGGGTTAGGTCGCCCGTCACCCTCCCCCCGAATGTGTAATCGTCTTTTGGATTGGTTTCACGGTCAATATCTCCGCCACGAATGGCCAACGCGCCACCCAATCCGTCGATGTTGTTCACGGAACCCGTGACCTGATTGCGCGCCGCACCGAAATCAACGGTGAGGTTCAGATCGCCAACCCTGTCGGTGGTGTCCCCGTCGATTGGCAACCCCAAGGTCATAAAGCCCGCATAGGTCGCACTGCCCTTATTAGGAAGCGACGTGGGGTCAGATATGTTTTCGGCCGCGAACGCCGTTGCGATTGCCTCTGCTTGCGCATCGCGTGATATTGCGCTGCTGCCTCCGCCTGACGAGGAACAGCCGACAAGAACGGACAATGCCGCAACCCCAACATGCAACCGCATGGACGCCTCCCTTTAGGTCTTCACCTTCAGGGATGGTTCATTTTGGTTAACGGGCCGTTAACTTTCGCTTGGTTTTAAAGGCCGGGGTTTAGTCGCGCTCAGCGGTTACGGCGATGAAAGCCGTCGTCAGGCCGCCGTTAAGCGTCGCATAGTCATACGCACCAAGCTCAACCGCCCGAATAGATGGATTGCCCTTGAATTGCCCATATATCGTGCCTGAAAGCGCGAGAGTGTCGCCGTTGCCCCGCAGGGTGCCATCATAGCTGGCGTCGAGTGCGTTGCCGCTGCCGACACTGCCATCAGAGATGGTAATCTTACCACTATAATCATCCAACGTCCCTGACCCAGTGACGTAGTCATTCACGCCCGCCAAGCCTGAGAGGTTTGTGATGGACCCGTTTACGCTACCGGAGCCGGTAAAGTTGACAGTCAGTTGTGCATCCCCGACCAGAACCGTTCGGTTAAATTCCGAACCTGCGATTATCCCAGAGTAGCCCGTAAAGCTCGCAGAGCCTGTCGTTGCATCAACAACGCGCGGTCCTGAACGCGTCATTGCATCAACGCGAGCAGCCATTGCGTCGAAGCGCTCTGCTTTACTCAAGGTGGCCTCTTCGATAGATGCCCCGCCGCAGCCTGCAAGGGTTGCCGCAATTAAGATTGCTGTCGTGGCCTTGAGTGTGAACGTCATGGGACTATCGAATCCTTTGAAATTGGCGGTTAACACAGCGTTAACACTTGGGCTGCATTTCACATAGTTCTATCCGTAAGCAGCCAGTGTGAAACTTGTTTCCATTTTCGCCGATCCCGATTGCCCTTTGTCACAACACAGATTATGGCTGCGGGCATGATAAAACGCCCTGCACTCCCGCCTGAAATTGCCCGCCGTCGGACCTTTGCGATTATTTCGCATCCTGACGCGGGGAAGACGACACTGACTGAAAAATTCCTGCTGTATGGTGGCGCTATTCAGATGGCGGGTCAGGTCCGTGCGAAGGGCGAGGCGCGCCGCACCCGTTCCGACTTTATGCAGATGGAAAAGGACCGCGGGATTTCCGTGAGCGCCTCGGCGATGTCATTTGATTTTGGCAAGTATCGCTTCAATCTGGTTGACACGCCCGGCCACTCGGATTTCTCCGAGGATACCTACCGCACACTTACGGCTGTTGATGCGGCCGTGATGGTGATTGACGGCGCCAAGGGTGTGGAAAGCCAGACCCAAAAGCTGTTCGAGGTTTGCCGTTTGCGCGACCTGCCGATCCTGACGTTTTGTAACAAGATGGACCGCGAGAGCCGCGATACCTTTGAGATTATTGACGAAATCCAAGACAACCTTGCGATTGACGTAACCCCTGCGAGCTGGCCCATTGGCGTCGGCCGCGAGTTTATCGGCTGCTATGATATCCTGCGCGATAGGCTCGAGTTGATGGACCGTGCGGATCGTAACAAGGTCGCGGCGTCGATTTCGATCAAAGGTTTGGATGATCCGAAGTTGAAGGAATACGTGCCTGCGAACCTGCTGGCCAAGTTCCTTGAAGAGATCGAGATGGCCAAGGAATTGCTCCCTCCTCTTGATCCGCAGGCGCTCCTTGATGGCACGATGACGCCAATTTGGTTCGGCTCTGCGATGAACAGTTTCGGCGTCAAGGAATTGATGGACGGGATCGCGACTTACGGCCCCGAGCCGCAGGTGCAAAAAGCAAGCCCCCGCGACGTTGCGCCAGAAGAAAAAGCCGTCACTGGCTTTGTGTTCAAAGTGCAGGCCAATATGGACCCAAAGCACCGCGACCGCGTGGCGTTTGTGCGTCTGGCGTCCGGGCATTTTGTGCGGGGCATGAAGCTGACCCATGTGCGCACCAAAAAGGTGATGGCGGTCTCGAACCCCGTGCTTTTCTTGGCCGCTGACCGTGAATTGGCCGAAGAGGCTTGGGCCGGCGACATCATCGGCATTCCCAACCACGGACAATTGCGGATTGGTGATACGCTGACCGAGGGCGAGGCCATTCGGGTTTCGAACATTCCGTCGTTTGCGCCAGAGCTTTTGCAAACTTGCCGCGCGGGTGACCCGATGAAGGCCAAGCATCTGGAAAAGGCACTGATGCAGTTCGCTGAAGAAGGTGCCGCGAAAGTGTTCAAGCCGACATTCGGGTCCGGCTTTATCGTGGGCGTGGTTGGCGCCTTGCAGTTCGAGGTTCTGGCCAGTCGGATCGAGCTCGAATACGGACTGCCCGTGCGGTTCGAGTCGTCGCAGTTTACCTCTGCCCGCTGGGTTCAAGGGGATAAGGCCGCGGTTGAAAAGTTCTCGGAAGCAAACAAGCAGCATATCGCGACGGACAATGACGGCGACGTTGTGTTCCTGACCCGATTACAGTGGGATATTGACCGCGTGGCGCGTGATTATCCAGATGTAACGCTGTCTTCGACGAAGGAAATGATGGTCTCGTAGTCGCTCCAAATGAAGGATGCAAAATGAGAATCTATATCTGTGGCGGATCAAATTCGATGAGTAAGTCGGGCTGGTCCGCTCCGTTCATGCAACAGGTGACACAGACGGATGTCCGCAATGTTTCGATCGGCGGAACATCATCAATGATGGGCGCATGGCGCGTAGGGTTTTTCGAGAACCTCGCCGCAGATGACACATTGATTTGGGAATATGCGCTCAATGACATGAACTACATCGACTTCAAACAGCATGATGAAGATTTGCTGTTGAAGTTTGTCGAATACACCATTCTGACCTGCCAAAAGCACGGCGTGCGATTTGTTCCGCTCATCCTCACCTCGATGCGGCGTGAAAAGCAGGTCGCTCAGGGACGCTACCAAACCGCACTCAAGGCACTTTTCACCCATTACGGACTCGAACCAATTGATATTTCACAATTGTTTCGCGCCCATCTGGGCGTCAAAACCCTGCCCGTGGAGCATTACGCCGAGCCAGCGCATTACAGCGCAGAAAGCCCGATTATCCCGTTTATTGCACAAAAGGTCATCGCGGCAATACCGCAGGCCCAAGTGCCAGCCAAAGCGGCGCGCGTTTACGTGGCCGCTGGCAAAGAGTTGTCGTTTATCAAGAGTATCCGGCGAGGCACAAAGCGGAAATTCACCAACCATTTTGTGTCGGTCCAAACCACCGTCATGGGGGAAACGGGCCTGACACTTGCGCCGTTCACAGCCGCGGGAACGGTCGTTGCTCTGCTTCATATCAGCACCCCATCAGCAGGTGCCGCGCGGATCAAGATAGGACAAGAGACCTATCATCTGTCGCTGACCTATAAGGAACCAGTCTTCAACAAGCCCTTGCTGAAGTGCATGTCGCTTGAGATGGCCTGTGAGGATCCCGTCCGTTTTGAGGCCGGAGATGTAATGCGGATCCATCGCAGTCCTCGAAAGACGGGGCTTTTGCATGATTACGGGTATCGTAAGGTAACGACACATATCGAGAAAATAGACCCCGAATTGATGTTTGTTGGATTCTTGTGTGAGGTGGACGTCTGACCTTACAAAACCGCGTCTTGCCCACAGGGGATATTGTGGCCGATGCGGGCCGTGGCACACTCACGGGGAATCGCGGGATTTTGCATCGTGAGGGACGCGTGCTCGGCACGGCCCGTTGGACCCATAAGGCGTGGATTTGTTGTGTTCTGGATTGGCAGGATCGCAAGCGCGAGGTCATGACGGGGCGAAACTGGACCGAGCTGTTTTTCCTGGATGAGGCGGTCGCGTTCTCTGCGGGTCATAGGCCTTGCGGCTATTGCAGGCGTGCGGATTACGGGCGGTTTGTGGATGCATGGGAAGCGGCCTTTGCCGCCCGCCCGAAGGCCCCGCAAATGGACGCGGTTTTGCACCCTGCGCGCGTGGGCCCTGATCGTGTTCAAGTTACCTATGAAGCCGATTTCTTGAGCCTCCCGCGTGGCGCATTTGTGCGTCATGAAGGGCGACCGCATTTGGTGACGGATTATCGCCTTTATCCATATACGACAACAGGTTACGATGCACCCTGCCCGCGGCCGCGATGTGGAAAGACGACCGTTCTCACGCCTGCGCCGATGATTAAAGTGATGCAAGCAGGCTATACCCCAAAGGTGCACCCGAGTGCCGTTTAGCCATCCTTAACTTTTATGTCGCAAGATCTGCGCATGTTGGTCCGGCTGGTTTTAATTTTCTCCGTTCTTTGTTCGTGTGCACCGTCGGACCGGCTACAGCGGAGCTATGCGCATGGCTCGGACGTGTGGCAGACGGTATCGCGTGACACAGAGGTCTACCGCGACCGCGACGTGCATGTTTGGGCACGCGCGATCATCTTGGAGGCAAGCGACGAGACTCGCTATTATTTGTCGCTGTCGTTCTTGCGCGCGCGCGGTGCGCGGCCCGAGATTATGACCGTTTCGCAGGACGGGCTTGCGATGCCCTACCAGATGTTTGATCGCCGGCGTACATACTGTATCGACCATTGCCATAGCGTCGAAGTTGGCCAAATTCCGCTGACGGTCACGCAATTTCGCGAGGCGGCAAATGACGGGATGACCCGAGATGTGACAGGCAAACACCGTGATTACCCTGCTCAAATCCCGTCTAGGTTGTTTTTCAGCGCCTTGCAGGCAGCAAACCTGTTGGAATCCGCAGCCAAACCCCTGCCCTGATAGGGTTTCCTTGACCTTTGGGCCACTTAGGTCTAAGGCCATGCACAGTCGAACGACCTGACAATTCGGTCAGGCGGGCCGCGCGATATGAGCGGCCGGAAAGCCGCAACATATTGAAAGGGCTAACTTGACCAAATTCTCTGATCTCAACCTTGACGCCAAGGTTCTGAAAGCCATCGCCGAAACCGGCTATGAAACACCGACACCTATTCAAGTGGGCGCCATTGTGCCTGCACTTGAAGGCCGCGACGTTCTGGGCATCGCCCAGACGGGCACAGGCAAAACGGCAGCGTTTACGCTTCCGATGATTACGCTTTTGGGGCGCGGCCGTGCGCGTGCGCGGATGCCGCGTTCACTGGTGCTGGCGCCGACACGCGAACTGGCCGCCCAAGTGGCCGAAAACTTTGACACATACGCAAAATATACCAAGCTTTCCAAGGCCTTGCTGATTGGCGGCACCTCTTTCAAGGATCAAGACAAGCTGATCGACAAGGGTGTTGACGTGTTGATTGCGACCCCAGGTCGCCTACTCGACCACCTTGAGCGCGGCAAATTGATCCTGACTGACGTGAAGATCATGGTCATCGACGAGGCCGACCGCATGCTCGATATGGGTTTTATTCCCGACATCGAAGAGATCTTCAAGCGCACGCCGTTTACGCGTCAGACGCTGTTTTTCTCGGCCACGATGGCCCCCGAAATCGAGCGGATCACTAATACATTCCTGTCGAACCCTGCCAAGGTCGAGGTCGCGCGCGCGGCCACGACAAACACGAATATCAAGCAGGGCGTCGTGATGTTCAAGGGCTCGAACAAGGCCAAAGAAGCCTCAGAGAAGCGCGCGGTTTTGCGGGCGTTGATCGACCGTGAAGGCGCTGCTTGCACCAACGCGATTATCTTCTGCAACCGTAAATCGGACGTGGATGTTGTTGCTAAGTCCTTGAATAAATATGGTTATCAAGCCGCGCCGATCCACGGCGATCTGGATCAAAGCCACCGCACTCGTACCCTCGAATCATTCCGCGACAATGAGCTGCGATTCCTTGTGGCCTCTGATGTGGCCGCCCGTGGCCTTGATATCCCTGCCGTGACCCACGTTTTCAACTTTGACGTGCCGTCCCATGCCGAAGATTACGTGCACCGCATTGGTCGCACGGGGCGTGCAGGACGTTCCGGTGTGGCGATCATGATCTGCGCGACGCGTGACGAAAAGAACTTCGCCGATGTGGAGCGTCTGGTGAACGAGGAAATTCCGCGCCTTGAGAATCCGCTTGGTGCGGTTGCCCCCACCCCAGAGCATGAAGACGCGCCAAAATCCGAGGCGAAACCACGTAGCCGTTCCCGCTCGCGGAAACCGCGAGAGGATAAGCCAGAGGTTGAGTCCGTCGAGGCCGAGGCCAAGATGGAAGCCCCACGCGCGGAAAAGCCGAGCCGTGAGCGCCAAGAGCGCAAGCCGCGCGAGGACCGCAAGCCACGCGAAGAGCGTGAACCAAAGGCCGAGCGTGAAGCCCAGCCCGAGCGCCAAGAGCGCCACCAGCATGGCGATCGCAACCGCAATGACCGCAACAATAACAACCGTCGCAACGACAACCGTGTGGTTGGTTTGGGCGACGACACCCCTGCGTTTATTGCCAAAAGCTTTGAAGAGCGGTCCAAAGACCCAAGATAAGATGAAGCCCGCGATCCTGTCATTGGTATTGGCTTTCGCCCCGTCATTGGCGGCAGCAGAGCTATGCCAGACACGGGTTGAGGCCGCAGATTTACAGATTGATCCCGACGTCTTGAACGCGAGCGTCACGTGGCGCGAAAGCTTGCTTTCGTTGCCAAAAGCTGGCGCATCTGCGGTGCGGGGCAATTTACGCCAATGCCATAGCGGCGAGATTTACGCGTTTCTAGACGGCTTGGCCGATATGGACGGGAAATGTCTGGTCGAAGCGGATGCCGACACTGGCTATGTCATTTTGACGGGCGAACGGAACTATCGCGGGCGCTGTGTCAGAACGGTTTGCCAGCGGGTGAATGATACCAAAGAGAACCTTGGTGCCGTGACCTCGTCGCTGGTGAGCGGTGCCGTTGGTGTGGCCGATACGGCCGCGTCGCATCCTGCGGGGGCGCTGGTGATCACCGGCGCAACCGATACGATCATCACCTCTGTCGGCACGGCCTCGGCCTCCGCCCTTGCAGTGTTATCGAGCCCTGCGGTTTTGGCAGCCACGACTGTGTCTGCCGTGGCCGTTGGCGGTGCTGTTTACATCTGCTCGGAATAGCGGCGTGGTGGGATGGGTTTGAACCCATCCCCTTTTGCTTAGCTCAGGCGCGATACAATCACGATCACTTCCGGCTTTTTGCCGATTTCGCCCAGTGCGGATTTACGGGCGATGTTTTTAAGCTCTTTTTCAAGCTTCACATCGTCGCGCAGGGTTTTGTCGTCAGCACGGCCCAAGAATTGCGCGAGGTCCGCTTCGACAACTTCTACCAGCGAGCTGTTTGAGCTGCCTGTCTCGGACAGACCCGAGATTTCGACCCATGGATCGCCAAGTGGTTCGTCGTTTTCGTCCATGATCAGCGTCACAACCATCTGGCCGTTCAGCGCCATACGGATACGGTCACGCACGATGCCGTCCATCGCGCCAACCTTGACGGACCCGTCAAGATATGTGCGGCCA
>Ga0233451_10000363_pt1 | contig 46619 bp, 37 predicted proteins | sample 011ome_29_FD_183052 | JGI IMG/M metagenome (GOLD analysis project Ga0233451, IMG submission 183052) | Coastal salt marsh microbial communities from the Groves Creek Marsh, Skidaway Island, Georgia - 011504CT (spades assembly) | ecosystem: Environmental > Aquatic > Marine > Intertidal zone >... | reverse complement strand
AGAGAAATTCAGCAGGATAGAGAAAGGACGATGTTTCATCCTTTCAATGACTAGTATAAATTGGTTGTAGTGTACCAGCGTCACAAATAAACGTAAACAGACGCGTAAACACGCAAAATTTCCAAGAAAAAATCGTTGTTCTTTCTCCTCACTTCCTTTTGCCCTTCAGGGTGTAAAAATGCCGGGTGCGAAACGCGCGGGTAAAAGAACGCGCTTCCGTCTTCTGTGCCTCTTCGGTTTCTTCATTCTCGTCGGGTTTCTTATTACTCCACGTAAATCGACGTCCTCTTCTCTGCAGCATTCAGCAACCACGGGGGCACATGATGTTCGCTTTGGAAATCAAGATGAGAGAAGCTATATGAAGAATGGCATCGAAAGAGAAAGAATATCAAACTCCTTCTCACGCTCCTCCGTGTCTCGATTGTCATCCGATGACATTGCAAATGGTGATGATGAAAGCAGTAGTCTAATTAGTAGCAGCAGCAGTAGCAGTAGCAGTAGCAGCAGCAGTAGCAGTAGGAGTAGTTCAAATGGCGGTTCCGGTTCCGGAGGACCAAAGAGAACGCGATTGTTTCGAAACATGTTCAAAGATGGCTTCAACGGAGACTTTATCATGACGCAGCAAAAATATTCGAAACTTGCACGGAATTCGCCTATTCGAGTCGCTAAGTACATGTCACAATGTCTTTCAGATAGCCCTCCTCGGGGATGTGACTTAGAAGCGGCGAAAGCAGATCCTCCTCGCGGACGAGGCTGGCAACGAGTCGCTCGGATCACGAAAGAGCTTCTTCACGAGTTTCCAGTCGTCGATACGCGCTTCAAAGGATTTCAAAAGTACAAATCGTGCGCGATCGTAGGTAACGGCGGGTCCTTGAAGTTAAAGAAGTATGGTAAGTACATAGATGAAGCAGATGCAGTGATTCGCTTCAACGGAGGACCTACGACGAATGGATTGTCTGACTACGTCGGGAGCAAAACAACTATCAGGTTCTTGAACACGCAACACCTCGGGTTTCACGAAAGCAAAAAAGAGATACTTCTACAGCACGTCACGGTAGAGGAAACCATGCAGAAGTTCATAAACTTTAAGAAGCGCTTCAATGGTGATATCTATGTCATCGATGGAGACTTTCATCAGCTTGTTTTGGACACCATGGAAGATGGCGCCGCTTCGAACGGTTTCTACGGTTTGCTTTTTGGTTTAGAACGATGCGAAAAAGTTACTCTTTGGGGATTCGCCAAAGGATGGAACAAGCCCACATCAGATAGAGCAAAACTTAAGTATCACTATTACGATGATGTAGAACCAAACGAGAGTCAGCTGAAACGCGACGATTTGGAAGCTCCGAAAGTTGCAAAATTTGTAGCGAAACACTCTGACATATTCGAATATGGAGAGATGAGCCACTGACTGAGTAGATATATGCACACACAGAAGTATTTTGGAGAGAGTTTAATTACGACGACCGCATTGTACTGTATGATTGGTGACAATTTCCTACTTCTTTTTCAATCGACACCAGTCTACAGCTGGACATTTCAGAGCTTCCTCAGAAATGCCCAGTTTGCCCCATACTCCTAGTAACTCAACGTCGTGCATGCGCTCGTCAAGATCTTGGCGAGTCGGAACGCCATCCCTTGCTCCATTCGATAAACAGGCTAAAGTTCCGCATGCTGAAGCCGCTCGTAAACACGTGTGAATGTCGCGCTTCTCAACCAGATACGCGCAAAAGGCGCCAACAAATGCATCACCAGCTCCCACGGCACTTACAATTTTTTCCTCGTTTTTCAAGTTTTTCAATGCACTTGAGTATATTGTATCTATCGCATCGCGTTCTTCTCCAGTTGAAGCATCATTCTCTGTAGGTCGAACGGGTAAGATTGCTGCGCACCCTTCTTCTCCAAGAGTAACGATTACAATCAGTTGAAACGACTGAGCGAGTTGATGTGCAACTGCGCGAGGATCTTGGGCAACAACATCTGTCGAAAGCTCGGGACCATCGGTATTGCCGTTGGAATAAATTCTCGGAATAGACATAGCGTATCCTTCTCGCAGTACAGAGTCGCGAACTTGCAAAACTTCGTGCTCATTTACAATCAGAATATTTAACATTTCTAGCGTTTCTGTTGGAATTGATTCATCAGCTGGCGCAGCGTTCAAAATCGATATTATACCGTTCTCAGAACAATATCGAACTGCCGCAAACACTTCACTCGGAGGTATTTCCATTTGCAAAAGCAAAGCTGCGGGCTTTTCCTTTTGCTTTTCAACTATTTCTATCCATTCTTTTGCATTGGTCGAGTTGTTGGCACTCGACCCGACGCAAATTTGATTCTCCCCTTTTTCATCGATAACCACAGAAGCTATCGCTGTTGCCTTCTCTTTCCTCATCTGGATGTGGTCTGTATTTACGCCGACGCTTTGTAAGGATTCCAAAGACTTTGCACCAAACTCGTCTTCTCCAACGCAACCGAAAAATGAAACAGACGAAGTCGATGATGATGATGACAACACTTTCCCGGCAGCGTAGGCTTGATTTGCTCCCTTGCCTCCGGGCGCTTTTTTTACATTTTCGCTCAAGACAGTCGTCCCGGGAGTTGGCAAACTCTTCGGGGAGAATAAGATATCAAACACGACGGAACCGAGAACGTGAAGTGAATCTCCTCCTCTCGCATCCTCCTCGCTTACTTTTTGACGCTTGGCGGACATGTCGCAGATGGTAGATTTTCCTTGCTTTTCGCAGAAAGGAAATTAAGAAAATAGCGGAAACGCGCGCTGAATCAGGAGCAGGAGAATGAGAAGAATGAGGAAAAGACAGATGAAAAGAAGAGAAAAAGAAGAGAAAAAGTTCATCACTTCACACAACTTCAACTCGTGTACAACAACAAACCAACTTTGCCTTGAATACCAAGACGAAGGACGAGCAGAAAGAGAAGTCGAAGAAGAAGAAGAAGAAGAAGAGGAAGACAAAGGATGGATATCGTTCGGAGTCCGCATCTTCTCCATCGTCGTCGTTCCCGGGGAGACGATGAGGACGACGAAATGAGGACGAGGAAGAAAACGAAGAAGAAACAGAAGAAGAACTTTACCGAAGGAGACGATTTATTGGAAGACGAAGAAGACAAAGAAGAAGATAAGAATGATGAAGCGTTGCCAGATGAGCGCGTATCGCGCCGCGATGCGGACGAAAAGTGGAAGAGGAAGAAGAAAAAGGCTGGCAAACGCGTCAAAGAAGAAGAAGAAGAATTGGATTTTGTTGAACTTGGCGGCTTCAACCACGAAGAGAAGAAGGAGAGAAAAAAAGTCGTTTCCAAGGAGGAAATAGAACAGAGTCACAAACAATTGAAGAAGAGAGGCGTGGTGTATTTAGGAAGCATACCACCGTTCATGAAGCCTCTAAAGTTGCGCCAACTCCTCGAAAAGTTCGGTAAATTAGAACGTATGTATTTAGCGCCAGAAGATCCTGAACAGCGCGCTTTGCGAAAGAAATACAAAGGCAATACAGGAAAGAAGTTCGTCGAAGGATGGGTTGAGTTTAAGAATAAAAAAAAGGCTCGAAGCGCGGCAGAAATGCTCAATGGACAACCCGTTGGTGGTAAAAGAAGAAGTGCGCACTACTCTGATCTATGGAACATTAGATATCTCCCAAAGTTCAAATGGGATAACCTCATGGAGGAGATTGAGTATCAGAAAGCGGCTAGAGAGCAGCGCCAACGACTCGAGCTCGAAATGGCCAAAAAAGAACGCGACTTTTACATGGCGCGAGTAGAACAGGCCAAAATGATAGCATCTATGGAAGAGCGTCGAAAGAAACGCGCGGAAGAAAATCCTGATTCCGCACCAGAATCTCCCGAGGAGCAAATGAGAATGGCGAAGCTACGAGAAAAGCAAGAAAAGTCACGACTGCTTCGAACGTTTAAACAACGAAAGGCGCTCGATGATCCAAGCATAGATTCAAAACAAGGAATGATGAGTCTCGATATGATTAAAAGTCTCTTTGGCAATCCTATTAAGAAAAAAAGTGAAGTATGAATCTTCCAGTAGTAGTGACAACGAGTGCGTGTCAATGTTTAGTGTAAGATAAAATATCCTCATCCGCAAGGAGCGTAAATGCTATGAAAAGCACCACGTCCTGGCACACAGTTTTTCTTTATTTCTTCGATAATGAATAAATTTTTACGCATCTATTCTGCTCAATTGTACTTGGAAATTCTCGCATGACGTCGAACGCTAACGCGTGTCTACTGAACGCTGCTTCTACCATCTCTTCGCTGGCGAAAATTTTCACTTTTGAATCTTTTCTACTTCGGTCGCGGCAACAAATGAAGCACTGCGGCGTTCGACTGCGCAATTTTTTCTCGCGTTCAAACAAAATGTTCAACGTTTCGCAGAAACAATCCAATAAGTCGGCGAGCCAAATACATTCTGCCGCAATTATGACATCAACAGCATCTATATACTTTTCTGACGCAGTCAAATGATGGCAATCCATGGGTTTCTCCCAGTTCAAGGCGACCGCTCGAGCCAAGCCACCTTGTGGGCCGATAACGCGATGCCAACCATTTTCTGTGAGAGAAGTACTGTTTTGAGTAATATTTTGCCTTAAAACACCCTCAACAACGGATGGGAGATCGGTGAGAGTGACGTTCGCTTCATTAGCGATTGCAACTGCTACTCCACACAATCCAACACCACTTCCAAGCTCCACGACATTCTTTCGCAAAGTCAGGTTGGGACACTCCTGTACCAGAAAATCTGTGAAAACGCTCGCTCCTTCCCAAACTCTAGCAAAACCAGTCGTTGCGGCGACGGAATATCCATCGTCAAAGAAGTACGGGTCGATTGCAAACTCATCCTCTTTGTCGTTTTCTTCTTTTCCTTTTTCTTCTTCTTCTTCCGTTCCCAAGAGTTTTCGATGGGAAATCTTAATAACGAACTCTTCAACTTCTTCTACGCGGCGTCTCGTTTCGCTCTCTCCTCCGAGTCTGCAAACATCTTCGCGATGCCGCCTGCTGCAGCGTATGCGATGTACATCTGTTTGCATTGTTCGTCGTCACTCACGGCATCTTGTGCCTCGCTTTTATCCAACCCCCCCACGAAATCTGTTTGGGCAGAGAAGAGGAATACGAGTAGACAGATTTGAGAGGATTTTTGAGGGAAAACTCACTCAAACAAACCAAAAACAACTTTATTTTATTCTGGCCCTCCGTCCCTTTCTCTTAATTAGAAGAGAGAAGATGTCGGGTCGGCAACTCGCGAGGCGCACACTTAACGCGCTCGGCGCTGATTTTGCCGCTTACGTCGGTCTCAAACAGTGTTCGAATGGAATCTTCTTTCGAACGGTTGAGCTTTCCTCGTCCTCTTCGCCCCGGGCGGCGGAATTCTCCTCCTCCTCTTCCTCCTCCTCCTCCTCGAAATTAACGAAACCAATCAGCACTCGCGGAGCGTTCTCGACGTCTTCACAGCTCGCGGCGCCAGCCGCATCGAACGCAAAAAGAGTTCTCGGAGAAGTGCGAAATAATTGGACGAAAGAAGAGATTAGAGAGATGTACAGCCGGCCTTTATTAGAGCTCGTGTTCGATGCGGCGACCGTCCATCGGATGCACCACGACCCCAAACAAGTGCAACAGTGCACGTTACTTTCTATAAAAACTGGAGGGTGCCCGGAAACGTGCAACTATTGCGCGCAATCTTCCTCGTGGAAGAAAGAAACAGAACTTAAAGCAGAGAAATTGATGCAAATTGATGACGTTTACGAGGCTGCAAAACGGGCAAAAGCTGCGGGCTCGACGCGGTTTTGTATGGGCACGGCTTGGCGGGGACCTTCCCAAGTCGGTGAAGGTCAATTTGAACGCGTACTTACGATGACTAAACAGGTAAAGGATTTGGGAATGGAAGTGTGCGCAACATTAGGCATGCTCACGCCGGATCAGGCCGTGAAATTAAGAGAAGCTGGGTTGACTGCTTACAACCATAATTTAGACACGTCCCCTGAGTATTATCCAAAAGTTACTTCTTCGCGCAAGTACGAAGATCGCCTGAATACCATAGCTGCAGTTCGCGACGCTGGTATATCTGTATGCTGCGGCGGAATTCTCGGTTTAGGGGAGGAAGAGTCTGATAGAGCGTCTTTGATGCACGTTTTAGCAAGTTTACCGGAACATCCAGAGTCCGTTCCTATCAATGCTCTGGTCCCGGTCAAAGGAACGCCCTTCGAAAATCTATCTGCTCCGTCAGGCTTGGAAATGGTTCGAGCAATTGCGGTTGCACGCATTTTAATGCCGAGAACTGTCGTCCGATTATCGGCTGGGAGAATCAACATGTCCGACGAGACTCAGGCTATGTGCTTCTTGGCTGGAGCCAACTCTGTTTTTACGGGAGATAAGTTACTTACGACCCCGAATAACGACGACAACGAAGATTCTGCCTTGTTCAAAGAGTTAGGCTTGGAGGGGAGACCTGCTTTTGTTCCTTATGGCGCCGGCGGGAAAAGTTCGGATGGATCAGAATGGGAAAAGAATGGGAAAAAGCAAGAGCAAAATGTCGCGTGAAGAGCAATGTAATATCTAATAATCCACGGTACTATCTATCTATTAATCTACTGTCTATTTATCATTAATCTATCTACCTGTTTTACAACTTGATTTGTAAAATACGTTTCATCATATCCGCGTTGCGGAAGGATGCAGAAAAACTCGCAAAAGTAAGATACACTTTTTCCGTTTGATTACGGAACACATAGGTAAGAATTGCGGCTACTCCGGCAAAAAACTCGGTGAGGCCATTCTCAAAGACTGAAGGAAACGTCTCGTTCAAAACCTTTGCCAAATTTTGCATTTGAGGGAATCCGTCCACACCTTCCGGGCGCAACAATATTTCCGTTCCAAAGAAAAGGGACGGGCACACAAAAAAAAACAGAATGTTCGTCACAGCGTGCGCGGCGCAGACTTTAAATTTTACCCTTGTCTCGAATTGACTTTGTTTCTCTGCTCCCCATGGTGGATCATCGAAAATTATATGGTTTCTGTATCCGTTTTCGTGAAATGCCAATCTGGAGAGAATTGAAACCGTATTCAACCACACGTGCTTTCTTTTAGGCGGACTCAACTTCGAATATTCCTCGGTGACTTTGAACGTTTTGTCGACCAGTTCCCAATGTTTTGAAATAGGGTGTCGGTAATGCAAAGGAAACTGGTACTGCAACCGTTCGAGCGTATAATATAAATGAGTGAGACGTCGATACGGGTCATCATTACTCGCTTTTGTTTTTATATCGTCTTTGTCTTCGTCCACGTCTATGAACCGATTTTCTTCTTGCGTTAAGACTCTTTCCTCTCTCATCCCCTCTTTGATTATTTCCTCCTCCTCCTCCTCCTCCTCCTCCTCTTCCTCCTCCTCCTCTTCCTCCTCTTCTTCCGCATCGTTTTTGAGCGTCTTCTCCCCGGACGCTTCGGCGCTCATCGTGTTCATAAGAAGGTGATTGTCGTGCTGCTGCTGTTGTTTCTGCTGGTGTTGCTCCTGCTTCATCATGGGCGTCGTCGTTGTTGTCGTCTCCGTCTTAAATGAGTTCCTCATACCTCGTTGTCGTGAAGGCGCAAGAATATTGACATTATTCCGTATCGTCAGATGGCGATGCCCCTCTTCTGTAGTCGAGGAGAGCGCCGCCCGAAGAAGGCGTCGTTGCGCGAGGAGGTACCTCTTCATGAAAATGTTTTTTGTGTGCCGATGTGTGTGAAAAAAAATGCATGGAAAAGAGAACTCATTCTTGTAACTCTTCTGTTGAAAAACGCTTTGAGCAGCGTGTAGATGAAAAACGCACGTTTTTAATTACAATTTGAACACAAACAAACGCACAAGCACTTAAGTAAACCTTTCTCACCCCTCTCTGACTTTACTCTTTAAACTCTTTCTTTCGATTCTAGCTTCTTCCTCTTCTTTTTCTGGGCAACGTTTGGGTCGTAGTAGATGCTGCCGCTTTTTTCTCTTGGCTCTTTCAGTATATTTTTATTCTGCGCTTTCTCTCGTCTTCTTTTGTTTGGGTTGCTGCGTTTTTGCAAACGTTGCTGTTGCGGTAGACTTTCTTCTGGCGCGGGAAGTTCGCATCTCGAATGAGGCGAGTATTTCTTGAGCCACCAACCACGAATTTCGTTTTTGTCAATCGCGTCACCAAACTCGAGATACCAAAACGTTATAAAAGGCGTGGTTCCTTTCGCCCGCTCTTCAAATCCTTTCCTTCCTGGCGCCCAATAGCGATAAGGTTTCAGCTCGTCCGGAATTAAGAACAACGGTTCTTTCTTTCGACTGGTTATTTCGTTGGCGTAGTATGTTTTACGGCAGACAAAATTTGGGAGAAGAAGAAAGAAAGGTTTCTCGCTCGCCCCGCAGAAGTTCAATATTCGCTTGAAGTGGTCTGACGAATACGGAGGATTGGTAAGCAACACGTCATATTCTGGAATCGTATTTTTCTTGATGTTTTCGTAGAAATCTTCGTTGACGTTGTGAACGCTTTCAAAACCGAGTCGTTTCAAATGTTCCTTCGCAGATCCTTCACAGAAATACGGGTCGTATATTTTTAAACTCGCCTTCGTTTTCTTCAAACTCAGAGCGATTCGAAACAGAAAGGGTTCGATATCTTTGTACGCTTGAAAAGGAGTTTCGCAGTGGTCGCTCGCGTCCACATCGAAAGGGTGCGAAGAAGATTTCGACGGAGTAGTCGTGGTAGCTTTTAAGCTCAAATGCTCTAAAAGTTTACGGTTCTTACGCGTCGTCGTCGTCTTGTTCTTCTTCTTCTTTGTAATTTCCCTGCTCCCGTTGCTCGTCATCGTCGTCGTGATAGTGCACGATGAAGAAGAAGAAGAAGAGAGAAGAAAGATTTTTATTCACGCCTCCTCGGGTGGTGGGATCGCGACCAGTTTTGCTCCTCCGCGTCGTCTGACTCACGAACGCTCCACATCGACATCATACATTCTCTTTTCCTCTCTCTCTCTCTCCCAAAGTTTTATTCTTGTGTGCGTGTACTTTTTTTGACGCGAAAATGTGTCATTTTGTTGTGTCTTCTTTGCGCGATTGTCTTCAGTACACCACAATTCATAATTAATGGTATTGTGGCCCACGACGCACGGGAAGAAGAGCGATACACAAAATACTTTTATAATAACAATGGTTGATTACTCGAAGTGGGATAAACTAGACTACGGAGACGAGAGTGAAGATGATGGTGAGGACGATAAAAACGTGCCGCACTTCCCGCAGCAACCGCAGGTGACGAAACTGGACCAACCGACGAGAGTGACGATTGGAAGCGGCGAAAGCGTCGACTTCAACGTGCTGCCTCCTTCTGCGACTTCGTCCGAAGACAATCATCTTTCAAAAGACGAGAAGATGATGAGCGAACGCGAGTTCCGTGAGATGCAATGGATCGAGCAAGGTAAACAGTTTGAGCGCGAACATCCCGGCACGATAATGTTTCGAGAACCGCCGTCGTCGTCGAAAGAAGAAGAAGAAGAAAAAGAAAAAGAAGAAGAAAAACACGAAACAAAGACGACGAGTCTCTTTTCCGAAGAAGAAAAAGAGGAAAGAAGGCGAGTAGCCATCGCACGGAGGAAAGAAAAGTTCACCCGAAACGGCATTTACGTCAGGAAAAAAAGCAGTCGCGGTACGGAAGAGAACGAAAACAGCGCGGGAGAACTCGATTACATGTGGTCGCAAACCTCGAGCGATGTCACGCTTTCGGTATTGGCGCCGCTCGGGACAAAGGCCAAAGACGTTCGCGTAGATGTCACAGAAACTTCTGTTAAAATCGCACTGTGCAAAGAAGTAGTGTTCGACCGCGAGTGGGAACATCCGATTGGAGAAGAAGTGGAAGAATACGATGAAGAAGAGGAATACAACGCCAATGGCGGCTTGAAGTTTAACGAGTCCGACAAAAGTTTCACGCCGATTCGACGAAAGCTGACTTACGGCTCCTGGGAAGTTACAGATTACGACGAGAATAATCGCGTGATCCGAGTAACTGCGCAGAAAAAGAGCGTGGAGTTGATGCGTCACTGGTGGCAAAAGTGCTTGAAAGACGAAGAGAATCATGGAGAAATGCTAAAGCTTCCGGATCGATCGGCGTCTGCGAAGAGTTACGACTCAAAAAAAGTGTGGGATGACGCGCACGCTGACTTCAAAGCCCAAGTGAAAAACAGAGAATTAATCGACGTCGAAGTTGGAAAGTAGTACTAGTAACAATAGATATCGCAGGTTGTAACAACAGCAGACGCGCCGCGTTAGAGTTTTACGTTCAATTAGTTCTGTTTTGGTTTCTTATTTTACAACTTTACCGCCCGCCTAACTCTTTCTTTAAGCTCTTCTCCATGTCGCGTTCGACGAAGGGTCGAGACGCTGCTTTATCGTAGTAGCCGGCAAAAGTGTACACTCCACCCATGAAGCACAAAGCACCGACGAGCATACCCAAAGCTTCGTATTTTCCAACTATCTTCGCGGGTAAATTGTCCAGCGCAGTTTCTGGGTGCTTATCTCCCGCATCCCAGATCAGTTCGTGCTCTTCCTCTAAAGGCTCTGTTGGGGCAGGCGCAGTCCCTGTTGGCGACCCCATGCCTGCGTTTATTTTTGTCGTGGTCGCGATCGAGCGTTCTCCTCCCTTTCCCACGACTGCTGCGAATCTACTCCCACATCCAGAAAGAGCGCTACTGCTGTTGCTGCTGCTAAGGCTACTACCCAAAAGACGTCGCGAAGCGCGAAGAATCGAAGACATAATTATTTTATTCTTTTGAGTTGTGAGGAGTATGGTGTCTCTCATTCGTCAGTCAGAACACACAAAGTTTTCGAAGGTTTGTCGTTTCAAAAATTCCTTTTTTGCGCGAAAGAAAAGACAAGAAGAAAGATTTCTTATTCGCAAAAAAAGCTCGCGCGCAATTCGCGTCATTTTATATACACGCATCCTTGCACGCATCCTTCTTGCACGCACAACTCGCGCGCAAACAAATCTTTTTGTTTCTGTGAGCCTCGAGCGAGAGCGCGAGAAAATCGAAAAAGAGAGAGAGAAATCCCTTTTCTTTGTGTCTGTTTGTGTGTGTGTGTGTTTGAGTGCCTTTGTGTCAAGAGAAGTTTGGTCATTCAAAGATGGAAGGAGGTGCGGCAATTCGAGATAAGGCGATAAGCATAGTAAAAGAAGCGGTCAAAGAAGATAAAGCGGGAAATTATGAAACCGCTTTTACGCTCTACATGCAGTCACTAGATCATTTCAAATGCTATCTCAAGTACGAAAAGAATCCAAGGATGCAAGACACCATTAAAGGAAAGTTCAACGAATATCTCGAAAGAGCCGAAGAGTTGCATAAAATTGTAGCTGAGCAGAAGAATGCAACGGATCAAGCCACGGAATCGGGAAATCCTGAGGCTATGAAAGCACGACCAGGCTCGAACGGCGCCGCCACCACAAACGCTGGTGGTAGCACATCAAAGGAGGATAGCGCGGAGCAGCTTAAAATGAAACAACAACTTGGAGGCGCGATAGTGACTGAAAAACCAAACGTAAAGTGGTCCGACGTAGCAGGATTAGACCTCGCTAAAGATGCTCTGAAAGAAGCTGTCATCTTACCAGTAAAGTTTCCTCAATTTTTCACGGGTAAGCGAAAAGCTTGGTCGGGATTTTTATTGTATGGTCCACCAGGAACGGGGAAGTCATACTTAGCTAAAGCAGTCGCAACGGAAGCAGATTCTACTTTCTTTTCGGTGAGCTCGTCAGACTTGGTGTCGAAATGGATGGGTGAATCGGAAAAGTTAGTGAATAATTTGTTCTCCATGGCGAGAGAAAAAGCACCTTCGATTATTTTCATCGACGAGATAGACGCGCTTTGCGGGGCTAGAGGCGAGTCGGGTGAGTCTGAGGCGTCCAGACGCATTAAAACAGAGATACTCGTGCAGATGCAAGGCGTTGGTTCCGATTCGGCTGGGAAAGTTCTAGTTTTAGCCGCGACAAATACGCCGTACTCGTTGGATCAGGCTGTGCGAAGGCGTTTTGATAAAAGAATTTATATACCACTTCCGGAAGCGGCGGCGCGAGCGCATATGTTCAAAGTCCACGTCGGGGAAACACCTCATGACTTGACGAACGAGGATTTTGAAAGCTTGGGTGTGCAAACACCCGGTTTTTCTGGATCAGACATAGATCATGTCGTTAAAGATGTGCTTTATGAACCCGTTCGTAAGACGCAAGAGGCAACGCACTTTAAAACGGTCACTAAAGAAGAGGACGAAACAAAGGAGTATTACGTGCCCTGCTCTCCGGGAGATCCTTCCGCTTGGGCCTCGACGCTAGATGAACTTGCCAGCTTAGGATATGCGGATCGAGTAATGCCTCCACCCATAACGTTGGGTGATTTCAAGAAGATACTTTTGAGAGCGAGGCCAACGGTAGCGGCGGCTGACTTGGAAGTACACGAGCGGTTTACGAAGGAGTTTGGCGAAGAAGGCTGAGTGAGAAGAAAATGTCCTTGTCTCGAGAACGGGAAAAATAGAAGTAGTTTTGAAAAATGTTGTAACTTGCTCTGTGCTATTCGCGTAATTAGTGGACCGTTATATTCAACCGTTTCCCTTCTCCCCCACCACCACCACCCCTGTATGCGAGGATTGGATGACACACAGCATGCATAGAGTTGAATTCGAGTTTTGACCGACACGCACGACTGCAGTCTGGAACTCTGGATGCTGGGATGGTAAAAATTCAAAATAACTCGTTCGTATTTCAAAAAATTGTATCTCCTCCCCACACATCTTAGACTTCCGACATCAGATACGCCACTCATACACACATACTCACAAAAAGGAGACGGAAAAGATGTCGTCCGTTCCGCCCACATCCGCTAAGAAACAGAGTTCTTTGGCAGGATTTTTCGAGAAGAGGAAGGCTCAGTCCTCCGAAGATGGCGCCGAAGCGCGCGAAGACGACGACGCTCGAGAGGAAGTAGGAAATCAGAAAGAACAACAACAGACGACGGAAACGACGACCACGGCGACGACAGAGAACAATTCGCCTACGCAACAGAAAGAAAACATCGAAGTTGCCGCGAAGAAGCGCAAACTAGTGAAGAAATCCGAAGTTCTCGACGCAAACGCGAAAGCATTGTCCTTTGCAGAACAAGCAAAGTTGAAATTGGAACAAAAGCAGCAACAACCAAAAACATCAGCAGCACTTAAGCAAACGGAGGAAAAAGAAGAAGATGAGAAAGATGCAAAGAAGAACATCAGCGTTGCCAACGTGAGCGATGAAAAGGATGAAGAATACAAAGCATCGCGTGAATCTGATGACGAAGAAGAAGAAGATGAAGAGGGGGAGGAGGAAGACGATGATGATGAAATCGAAGACGTCGAAGGCCCACTTTCTGCTTCTGTTCAAAAAAAAGCGAAGAAGAAAACAAAGTCAAAAAATGGGAAGGAAAAATCTGAAGCCGGCGTTGGAGCCTTACAAGTTGAACTTGCACAGAAGTATATCGACCAATCATCGGAATCGATCTCATCTTGGAAGGAGAATACGGCAACACCATTTGGAATCGTTGCGGATACGTTTGAAAGTATTGCCGAGACAACGAAACGATTGGAGATCACGAACTTGTTGACGAATACATTCAGATCTATTATTCGTGGTGGGTTATCTGGAGATTTGCTCGCAGCAGTTTACTTGGCTTCAAACACGATCGCGCCGCAACACGATGGTATTGATCTCGGTATAGGAGATGCGACTTTGATTAAATGTCTGGCCGAAGCAACTGGGCGCAAAGAGGCAAACATAAAGGCTGACTACCGCGAGGCTGGCGACTTGGGTTCTGTTGCCATGGCATCCCGATCGACGCAACGGACAATGTTCCAGCCCGCACCGTTAACGGTGAAAGGCGTCTTACAGGAGTTCCGCGTCATAGCTACTACAGCAGGAACGAATTCAGTCGATCAAAAGAAGGGACGAATTAAGAAATTACTCGTTGCCGCCAAAGGCAGCGAAGCTGGATACATAGTGAGGGCATTACAAGGAAAGTTACGCATTGGTCTGGCTCAGCAAACCGTGAACGCTGCTCTTACGCATGCTATCGTTTTAGAAGCAAATAAAACTGCAGGTATAAAGCTAGGTGCTAATGCCTTGGCAGATCAACTCCTGAAAGCCGTGGATGTTGTGAAGCTTGTTTTCTCGGAATGTCCGAGCTACGACTTGGTTGTCCCAGCGCTCTTGGATGTTGGCATCGACGGTCTGCAGGAGAAATGTCAATTTAAACCAGGTGCGCCAGTGAAACCAATGTTGGCAAAGCCAACGACCGGTGTGGCGGAAGTTTTGAACAGATTTTCTGACGTTGAATTTACGTGCGAATATAAGTATGACGGCGAGCGAGCTCAAGTGCACTTGCTCGAAGATGGATCGATAAAGATCTTCTCCAGAAATCAGGAAGATAACACGCCAAAGTTCCCTGATATCGTTTCGAAATTCAAAAATTACTTGAACAACGTAGACGGGAAAATAACCTCAGTAGTCATCGATTGTGAAGCCGTGGCGTACGATAGAGAGCAAGATAAGATTCTTCCTTTTCAGATTTTGAGTACTAGAGGAAAGAAAAATATCAAAATTGAAGACGTTAAAGTGCAAGTGGCGTTGTACGCATTTGATTGTTTATATTTGAACGGAAAATCGCTCTTGCGTGAACCGATGAGCGTTAGGCGTCTTGCGCTTTATAGTTCATTCCGAGAAACGAAAGGTGAATTCCTGTTTGCCACTGCAAAAACGAGCAGGGATGTGGAGGAGCTGCAGGTATTTTTGGATGAATCCATCGCTGCGAATACCGAAGGTTTGATTGTAAAGACAATGGATGCTACATACGAACCCTCCAAGCGCTCATTAAACTGGTTGAAGTTGAAGAAAGACTACATGGAAGGATGCGGAGACTCGTTAGATTTGGTCCCAATCGGTGCTTGGCATGGCAGAGGCAAAAGGACAGGGGTGTATGGAGCATTTCTTCTCGCATGTTACGACGAAGATGGAGAAGAGTTTCAAACGATTTGCAAAATTGGAACTGGCTTTTCCGAGATCGATTTGGAAACCTTGTCGAAAGCGCTTGAACCGCATTTAATAGAAGCTCCACGCTCTTACTACAAATATCCTGAAGGTATGGAACCTGACTTATGGTTTGACGCAAAGTTAGTTTGGGAAGTGAAAGCGGCTGATCTGTCGATCTCTCCAACGCACAAAGCTGCCATGGGTTTAGTGGATCCAAACAAGGGTATTGCTTTACGTTTTCCGCGCTTTTTAAGAAGTCGAGACGATAAAGAGCCGGAAATGGCGACTAACGCGCATCAAGTTGCAGATTTTTACAATGCTCAGGCAAATAAGCAAACTTTTGAGAAGGAATAAACTTTTTTTAGCTCGCTTCAGTTGCGTTGGATACAAACACAAATACTATAAAAACTATGCGACAAAAAGAACTATTCAAGACTCAACCGCAGGCGATGCGAAGCAGCAAGTGAAACCACTGCTGCTTTTCTTCATCGATCGTTCTACTTTTACTACTTTCTTCTTACCACCAAGACCGTTCGCGTTTGAGGCATCTATACTTTGCTCCACCACCTCAAAGCTAATGTCTTTTTTCATTTCTTCCAGATCACCATCTAACTCATCTTCCTCCTCCTCTTCGTCCCTATTAGAAGAGGAACCACCAAAGCCGCTAAAAGATAAGATACTATTAAATATGGGTGTCAGCGGAGCTGCGAATGAATCAATATCTAAGATCTGATTTTGTGAACTTCCTGCGGATTCGTTGAATTCAGTCGACGCCGTCGCAAAAGATGACTCGCTGTCGTTATCGTTTTCGTTATCTTCTGTCTTAGCTTTTGATTTAGAAACTTTTGCACTTTTCTTAGCGGATCCTTTCTTCAAAACATCTCGCTTATGCTTGAGCCATTCGTCGCAAATTTCTGGCAACTGCTCGTAGGATTTCCCAATCCCGTTTACGATTATGTTCTCAATCAGTCTACCGAGAGAACCGAGCGTGACGTGACATAAACCGCTAGCTACGACTTTACACGTTGTTGCTGTTATTGGAATTATTGATATCACCCCGTCTACTACGGCATGTTTTGTGATATTATTCACCGTTCGAAACATTGTCTCGTGCGTCTTCGTCTTCCCCTTCATAAAGTCGTCAAGGGCGTTCGGTGACGTGCTGCGCGTGTCGACAAATTCGACGTGTCCACCTTTCAATAAAGGCTTCACTACCATCGGAAGTTTTATCCCCGGGACAGTGCGTACGACCGTGACGAATCTCTTTTCTTTCTCTTCTCCATTTTTATCTAAATCTACGAGTTCAACGCCCGTCCGTAAAGTTTCAGCCTCTTTTGTTCCCACTCGTTTCATGTGGAATTCGCGGAAATCCTCCGTATCTTTGTCCACGAGGAAGACTGTCGCCGGACAGTTCAACTTCGATTCAAACGTGAAGCGCTTTCCAAACTCTTTTCCTTCGCCCATGATCGTATTCGTTTTTCTCGAGCGCGCGTGCGTGTAAGAAATAAATAAATTACAGGTAGGCGCTGAAGCGCGCGTTCAATCAAAAAGTAATCTCGATTACTTTTCTTTCGATTTGTGGCATTTGAAGGAAGGAGAGTGCGTTTGAATTCCTGCACCAGGGAGGCGGTCGCTCGGTCCCCTCTTTTTAAAAGAAGCGAAAAAATTGCGAAAGAAGAAGAGCGAAAAGGCAGAAAAAAATTCAAAAACAAAACATCTTTCATTGAAAAGGGTGCCCTCATACATCACTTTCCTTTTGTGCCCGCCAAGAAAAGCGTGCGATGAAAATCGAGAGGTGATGAGTAATAACAGTCTGACCCCGATAATGACGCGCTTGCGAATGACGTCCTTACGAGAAAGTGGTGGCGAAGAGGGGGGGGAGACGAACACGCCGACGACGATGGTGAATAAGAATTCGAGGAAGAAATCTTCTTTGCAATTTTCTCCGGTTTCTGTTTTACTAACACCGGATCTGAGCGTCTCCACGGAGAAACAGAATAAGACGAGTGAGAAGAATGCGACGACGAGAAGGAGGGTTGGAGGAGAGAATGAGGAAGAAGATTTGATCTCTCCACGTTCTCCTACGCCAGTGTCCACGTTATTCAAAAACTCCCAGGAGGAGAGAGAGCCTCCTCCCTTAATTCGTCCAGTTATGCACCGACCAAGTTTTCCTGATGAAGAGGAAGTGAAGCCAGAGGATGGCTTAATGCGCATGAACTCTTTAAACGAAACAAAGTTGTTAGCTGTTACGAATCTGAGACGTCAAAAATCAAACTCCTTGCCTTCGAACTTTCGCTTCGATGCCCACTTTCGTTACGAACGCAGATTAAGTAGAACCGTAAACGCGGAAGTATGGCTCGTGACCGGTCTGGAAACGGGAGAACCTTTCGTCGTAAAAAAACGGCACAAGCCCTTCACGAGCGATTCAGATCGAAGATCCGCGATGAGAGAGCTCGAGGCGGTGGCGAATTTACCGGAACACGAGAACGTGGTGAAAGTATTCCGAGGATGGCAGCAGGAGCGCCTATTCTGCATCCAATTTGAATATTGTGAGTGTGGCTCGCTCGGCACTGTTTTGCAGCGATTAAGACCAGGCGTTGTATTAGAAGAACGCGATATATGGCGTTTAATTTATGAGGTTGGGAGTGGATTGAAACATATCCATTCGCACGCAGTCCTTCACTTAGATTTGAAACCAGAGAATATTTTCATTGATCGTCAGGGAACATTCAAAATAGGCGATTTTGGCTTAGCATGGGCACCTGGTCACGCGTGGCGCGTTGAAGATGGTGATGGAGGATACGTAGCTCCAGAGTTGCTGAATTTGAATGCTGATGCGAAACCAAAACCTTCGTGTGATATTTTTTCGTTCGGTGCTATGTTGTATGAAGTCGCAACTGGAAGGAAATTCCGCGAATGCACTTCAAGAGAAGAAAAAGATTCAATTCCGAGGGAGAGGAGTCTCGCTTTACGGAATTTAATAATCATGTGTCTGCATAGAAACCCAAACATGAGACCATCTGCCGTTGAAATCGTCAAAACGGCAATAGAAAAATTGTAATTTTAAGAGCGGAAGCTGTATTTTTTTCGTACCTGGTTCCTATTCCTGTATCTATTCTATTTCTACTACAACGGTATCTTATTTGCACTTTCTTATCAAGCAAAAAGAATAGAAGCGAGACGCCTTCGCGTTCTTTCTGCTAAGGCGGAAGTCGCACCAAAATTTATGGAATCGATGACCTCAACGCATATTTCTCGACCGAGTGTTTTCAAATCCTCTTTCCCCTGGATGTCGCTTTTTGATTTGAGTAAATCGAGCGAAAAGTTGCATGCTCTCTCCCAATCTGATACTACTACAGAAGCTAATACCGCTCTTAAACTCAGCTCGAAAGACTTCGCTTTGCCTTCTTCGTATTCAAATATGCATTTCGCATGGTCTTCAAATGTTATATTATGTTCATTCGCACGAATTCTAAGTTTCAGGCGAGCGCGAGCTGCGATGGCAGGGAATGATACTTGAGGTGCTCCACTTCCTTCCTTCTTTGCTTCTGCTGATATTTGCTCCGCAGCGTTCACCAATGATTCAACACTTTCAAGGGAAGCTTTGTTTTCGTTCAGCTCAATCATCGCCAAAGCACTGTATATTTCAGCCTGTAGAAATGCAGGAGCCGACCGCATAGAAGCTTCGGAATTTGTGAAAGCGATGAGAGCAGCTCTTTGCGTCGCAGAACTCGCGGAACTTCCTTCTGCCAAGCCTTGTAAGGCGACTTCAACCTTTGAATGGATGGATGCGAGATCAACCACCTCCGAGGTGCTCTGAGCTTCCTCGTCTTCCAGAAACTTACTATCCTCGTGATTTTCGTCTTGTGTGTCTGCAAGCACTCTTTTAGCCGCTCGCTGGATAAACTTTTCGCACTCGTCTTCGTTTATCACGCCTGCGAACTGTTCGACGAGCGTGCTCTTATGAAAAAGCATCACTGTCGGGAGCGAACTGACTTTTAAAGCTTCCGCGATATTCGGAAACAAATCTACATCAACTTTCACCATCTTAATACTTCGAGATTTTCCTTCCAGAGCTTTCACTAAACGCGGCGTTAATATTTTACAGGGGTTACACCAGTTCGCATAGAAATCTATGATTATTGCTTTCCTCTCAGATTCAACTCCTATGAGTTTCTCCAACTCCTTAACGTCTTGTATCTCGGAGACGTCCGCCCCGTGAGTCGACGTAGAGGAGGCAAAACATCTCAAATTTGGGATTGTATTTGCCCTCAAACTGTGCAAAACTGCGCGACGCAGCATGTTTTGTGAAGTCTGACCCCAACTGAAAATGAGATTTGTAGACAACTCACTCAGCGACGCCAGGCGAGAGTTCAGGAAAACGCGCTATATTTCTCTTTCTTAAAAGTAAAGTTATTACACTACACGATGCACGTGTAGGAGGTACTGTTCCATTTATTATATTATAATACTAATACTACGCGACTACGTGGTGGTATTCTCAACGATATCAAAAATATGCGCTCTACGTGGTCAAAGTTCGTGCGGTTCTCTGGGTGCTGCTTTTAATTTCTCATCTTTTGTTGCCCATCATACCCATCATCTTATTCATCATAGAAGGATCCTTCTCCATCTGCTGCATCATACTCATCAACCCTTTTTCGCCACCGAACATGTTGCGCATTTGCGGGGGTAACGCTGACATCATTTGTGACATCTGCTGCTGCATAGCTTGCTGTTGTCCATGTCCTCCTCCTCGACCCCGTGAACCTTCTTTTGGCATTTTCATCCCCTTCATCCCCTTCATCATTTTAGCCAACCGCTTAAATTCTTCTAGCAACTCTATGTATGCCTGTGGAGTTTTCCCAGCGCCTCGAGCAATACGAATCATGCGCTTCTTGTCCGTTAATATTTTCATATTGCAGGTGTCTAGCTCCGTATCTGACATAGAATCCATCAAACACAACATTCGTTTAATTTTAGCCTGGCCAGCTCTCTCAGAACCTTGCGGTAGCGCATCTGCCATTCCGGGAATCATCGACATGACTTGAGACATTGGTCCCATCTTCGTTATATTTTGAAACTGCTCGTACAACAAACGCATCGTGAACTGCCCAGAGGTAATGCCGTCGACTAATTTCTGCCCTTGGTCTTCGGGGACCACGTCAGATAACTTTTCCATTAAACCTTGCCAATCACCAAGTCCAAGTAAGCGCGAAACAAAAGGTTGTGTATCAAACGCTTCGATGTCCTCAAGATGTTCGCCAGTACCAACAAAAATAATAGGAGATTTAGTGGCCGCTACTGCCGCGATTGCACCCCCGCCTTTCGAATGGCCATCCGTCTTCGTCATGATCACCGCACCAACATCGACTGCGGATTTGAAAGCCTCCGCCTGATCTTTCGCCATTTGACCCATGGAGGAATCCATCGTGTATATAGTCATTGTTGGATTTACGGCCTCGTCTACAGCTCGCATCTCTTCAAAAAGAGCCTCGGACTGCTTATGTCTACCTGACGTATCTACTATGATTAAATCAAACTTTTCTTCCTTGAATCTTTGCACGCCTTCGGCTGCTATTTTTGCTGGGTCTGACTCGGTATACGAGCCATAAAAAGGAATTTTAGCTTTTGTCGCATTCTGCTTCAACTGATCAAAAGCACCCGCACGAAACGTATCTGCGCAAACTAATGCTGGCTTAAATCCTTTCCGAGCGTAATAACTCGCATACTTTGTGCACGTTGTTGTCTTACCGCAACCTTGTAAACCCACGAACATCACGACGTTTGGTTTTCCTTTCTTGGGAACAAACTTTGCCTTCACTTCCGATTTTGCGTCGCCCCCGTCAAGCATATTACACAGCTCGTTGAACACAGCTTTTTCCAACATCTTCTTCGCGTTGATGCCGCCGGCGAGATCATCGATATCTACAGCTTTCACGATATTTTTCTTCATCTGAACGACGTACTGGACGTTTACGTCTGCGGACAGTAAAGCTTTTGTAATTTCCTTCAAGACATCTTCCATAATCTCCTCATCTATGACGGTGTGCTTACTCAACGAGCTCAAAGCGTTCGCTAACTTACTCCCAAGATCGTTGAGCACCATGATTGCGTTGTTGTAACTTTTCCTTATTCACTTTTCCTCTGTTTCTTCTTCTTCTTCTTTAACTTCTTCCTCTGTTTCTTCTTCTTCTTCTTTTTTCTTTTTATTATGAGGACTTTTCTGCGAGAAGCGAGAAGCAGTGTGTGTTGTGTGAAAAAGAGGACGGCCAGGGACGGAAAAAACAGAGCAGCAAAGAGTGAAAACAGAGGAGAGAGAAAGAGAGAATTTTTGAACGAAGAGGCGGCGGAGAGGCCCCCATACACATAAAAAAGAAAAAGCGAGAGTAATCTTCGTTAGAATACTAGCACATAGAAAGTAGAAGTTCTATCACACACTCGCACAAACAGAGACAGATACAAGTAGATCAGATGACGACAACTACAACTATGGCGGATAACCCCGTCTGGAAAGCCGTGAAGCCATTCATGAACGGTGGTCTCTCAGGGATGGGCGCGACGTGCGTGATTCAGCCGATCGATATCGTCAAAGTTCGATTACAACTCGGCGCTTCTGGGGGACCTATCGGTGTTGCCGCCGGGATCATCAAAAACGATGGTTTTGGTGCCCTTTACACCGGTTTGTCTGCCGGTCTGTTGCGTCAAGCGACGTACACGACGGCTCGTCTTGGTATCCACGCTGAGCTCGTGGATTACCTGAAAAAACAAAACAACGGGGAGGCTTTGCCGCTCGCGCAAAAAGCCGGAGCTGGTTTAGCGGCCGGTGGTTTAGGTGCCATCTTTGGTTCACCTGCAGATTTATCATTGATTCGTATGCAAGCGGATAAAACATTACCTGTCGATCAAAGAAGAAATTACACTGGTGTTGTTCACGCTTTGAGCGACATCGTCAAGAACGAAGGCGTTGGAGGTTTATTCACTGGTGCGAGCACCACTGCTATTCGTGCAATGGCTCTCAATATGGGTATGCTTGCCTCTAACGACCAAGCGAAAGAGATGTTAGCTGAGCAAGGCTTCACCGGCTTTCCGAAGACATTCATCGCATCATCCATCTCTGGTTTCTTTGCCTCCTTCTTTTCGTTACCTTTTGATTACGTTAAGACGATGTTACAAAAGCAGAAAGTTGATCCAGTGACGGGTAAATTCCCATATTCTGGTATGGCGGATTGCGCGATGAAGACGTTTGCCGAAGGTGGTCCGCTGAAATTTTACACTGGCTTTCCCACGTACTATGTGCGAATCGCCCCGCACGCCATGATTACGCTCATGGTTTTAGATTCCATTCAAAAGTTTCAGAAAGATAACGGGCTTTAACTTGATTGAGATATACCTTTATATACATGCTAATAAATAACACACATCACATAGATAAGCTAACGTTTGGTTGAAATAACGAAAAGCATTTTATTCATCATCTCACCAACAACGCGTGTATTATTGCTTTTTATATCTCGGTTTTCTTTTTTCTTCTTTTGTCTCTCTCTCCACTTTTCTCTCCGGCTCACAAAATTATGAGGTGAGAAGGTGGAAGGAGAAGGAGAAGGAGGAGGAGGGAATATTTGAGCATGTGGACGCGGCGGTGCCTCCTCTGTACTCGAATCATCGTTTCTTTCTTCGTCTTTTTCTTCGTCATTTTCGTAGTTCGCGCGGAGGAACTCGAAGCAATCGCAAACGGAGAAGAAGAAAAGGAAACATTGTTGAATAAAAAAAGAAATTTTCCGGAGGATGTCTCTGGGACGTTTAAAGGCGCGTGGCACGCTTCATCGACGAAGTCGTTCCTCACGCCTTTGCGTGAAATTCCCAATAAGAGATACTTCGCCAGCGGTTCGAAGGGAATTTTACAGGTGCAGATGCGACAACAGAAGAAGGACTCAAAAAACAACTGTTTCTGGGTAGAAGGAGACTTGTTAGTGCGAACGACTTCGGCTCCTACCATGCACGTGAATTTCGCCGGAGTGTACCTTAACGCCACGGGAATAATTCACGCTCATGGACAGAGTAGAAATCTAGAGCATGTATCTCTTGATAATTCAAACGAACAGAGTTTTTATCATTCAGATTTTAGAGAGGCGCTCAGAACTTCGGCTTCAGACTTAGCATGGGAAACGGCACGGAGGAAGGACGCAAATGCGACACGAAGCGAAGATAAAGAAGCTAGTAACGATACAGAAACAATTTATGACGTAATGCGTCGTCGACAACGAATAAACTCGTTATTTTCGGGACCGTTAAACACCACGGCATATCCTTCTGCATGTGAGTTTGCTCTTAAGTTGTTCATCGAACCAGGAAAATATTCGCTTCTTGAAAATATTGAAGACAATATTGAAGTGAGATCGAAAGTAACCGACGATGAGATGAGAGAAAACGAGTACACACCTCGTAGAACTGCCTTGCCTGATGCATCTTTCGATGCGGTTATCACGGGGACTTTAGTTTCTGAAAACTGTGGCTTTGATTTTGTCCTCAATGCAACAACTTTTAAGATGCAAGAATATTACGCAAAAGCAATCAACTATGGATACATTGCAATAGCAACTGTTCTATTTCAGTTGTATGCCCTGGCGAAACAAGTTGAATATGTGGGTAATACGCAAAGTTCGCTGTCAAAGCTCTCCATACTATCGCTTGGATTTCAGGCAATATTAGATGCGTACCTCTGTCTCGGTCACCTGATCTATGGAATGGTGGTCGAAGAAATATTCTTACCTTTTGCCTGCATAGCTTTTCTAGAATTTATGATGTTTTCCGTATTTGAGATGCGATTACTGTTGCACGTGTGGAAAATACGAAACGCTTCAAATAATAGTAGTTCGTGGATTGACTTGCGAAGAGAGCTCTCCACTTTATATGGGAAATTCTACGCCGGTTTCTTTGGCGGGGCATTCTTGATTTACGTTATGCAAAACTTTCAGACATTTTGCGTTTTATTGTTGTCCTCATATTGGCTCCCGCAAATTCTGTGGAATTTATACTCAAATTCGAGGAAACCCTTCATACCGATGTATGTAGGAGTAATCAGTATAACTCGAATTTTTGTTCCGTTATACTTTTATGGATGTCCGAAAAATTTTGCTCGAAACGAGCCGAATTATGTCTTGTGCGCATCTGTCTCTTTGTATGTGTTCGTGCAAGCGTTCATTTTATTTGCTCAACATTATTTTCATCCGCGTATTGTTACATTCAAATTAACTAAATGGCTACCGGAAGTGCACAATTATCATAAGAGTTACGTGAAATTTGGAGATTGTTCTATTTGTCTTAGTAATCTTAAAAGTGAGAGTGAGAGTATGTCTCCAAACGAAATGCAAATGCATGCGCCCTGCGGTCACGTTTTTCACGCGCATTGCCTTAGTAGATGGATGGATGTGAAATTAGAATGCCCAACTTGCCGTGCGAAGTTGCCACCAGTGTAATTATTTAGATGGAGAATTAAAAGGAGCGTATGTTTAGATTTTATTAGTGAGGGTGAAGCTATAATTGTATTTATTTTTACTATTCCAATAACATGGCAGCTTTGGGATTGAACCAACCCCCTAGAGCTCCAACTATAGATATAGCCGTGTAACCATAAGCTAAAGTACTGGCTGACAGCTGAGCACCTCCCCAATACGTCGTTATAAATGCACCTAGACGTGCAATCATGTTACCGTAAGAGTGTCCCGTTGCGCGAATCTCTACTGGATATGCCTCTGCACTAAGGAGCCATGACGCTGATCCAGATATTGGCGCAGCCGCCCGGGCAATCATAGCAAATACTAAAGGTAATGGTACATTTGGTTCAACTAGAAGTGGCAGCGCTACACCAAATACAATAAATGAAACCGTGCAAACCTTTCCACGAGGCATATATTCAACCATGAAAACTCCTATAATGGTTCCACCAATCTCTCCCAGACACGAATATATAAGTTCTTTGAACGGAAACATTTCAGACTTTGGTACGTGCAATACTCTTGGAAGAAATAAGATTATTCCGTAATAACAAAACGTTTGCGCAAAAGAAGTAAGCCAAACGCAAACCGTTGCAAGAAGATATTTTGGCTTGAATAAATCTTTCACGCTCGCGTGATGTTCTTCTTCATCTTCCAACTTGAATGATTTCATCTCTAATTTGTTTGTACTGGCAATCTTATCCATAATAGCCTCCGCTTCTTCTGTTCTACCTTTAGCGAGTAGCCAGGAAGGAGACTCGTCGAGAAACCCAAGAAATAATAGCGAAAGAACTGGTGGTACAGATGCTAGCAGAGTTAGATACCGCCAACCTCGCGAATCGAGAACAAAATAAGCTAGCTCAGTAATTAAGATACCGCCAATAGCGAACCACACCCAAATTGACATCAACACCTGCCCACGAATTTTATCTGGACAAATCTCCGCGAGCAAATCGTAAGGCACTGAAAAACCTCCGATACCAACGCCGACTAAGAAGCGCATGCAGACGAGGACGTACACGTTTGGCGAAAAGGAAGAAGCAACTCCGAAACCCGCAATCAACGCGATCGATAAGATGAAAGCAGGCTTCCTACCAAATCTATCGCCGAATAGTCCAAACGCAGAGCAACCAGCAATTTCTCCCGCAAAGACAGAAGCTGCAATAGAGCTCGCTTGAACTGGATTCAAATGCCACTCCTTAGCAGCATCGATGGTCATGAAAGCTAACAGGTTCACCTCTACGGATTCAGCCATGAGGCAGAACCCTGTGATTAAGAAGAGTACCCAGTGATACTTTCCCCAACCAACCGCGTTTTTTGCATCGTGTAGCGTGGATTTCACCGCCACCGCTCCAGCAGAGGACGGTGAACCTGCTACCTTTCGCATTTCAAACTATTATGCCACTATGACTTTTTACGAAAATTTCTCTCCTCTCTCTCTCCTCCTTTTCGTGTTGTGTGCGTGCGCGAAGAAATCTCCTATTGTTGCACCAACTATAACCCGACCACGCGCGAGCAGTATACCGACAGTTTCCTTCTCTCTTTCTATTTATCAGAATCTTATTCGAGACGCGCGCGTTGGCTCTCACTCGCTACAGAGAAGGACAACTTTTCCTGTGCGAGCACACACAAGTTGTGGAGAAGATTATAGGCGCGGCTTAATCCAGAGCTTCTTTGTTTTGTTCTCTTTTTCGGCCCGTCGGCAGAATTCAAGAGTCCCTAAAATTTTCTTTGAAAAAAAATGGTGAGTTTTTTTCGCGAGACAACACTCCGAGAGCAAGCGAGCGCAGGAGTATATCCACCGCTAAAAGAGAAAAGCGGGGCGCGCGTCGTAAAGAGACAGAGAGAGAGAGAGAATAGAATAGAATAGAATAGAATAGAAAGAAACCACGCTTTACCTCGTCGTGCGTGACCGAACAAAAAGAATAATCGTTCCACTTGCCGTTCATTTCTTTTTGGGGTGGTGCCTAAAAACACATTTTTGAAAAAAAAAAGAGAAGAAGAACACGAAGCGGAAAACGTTATGAGTGAGGAGGATACGCGAGGACGGAAGTCGTCGCTTAACGTTTTACGCGATGATAATGCGGCGATGTCGAGGAACGCTGGCAATGTTCGCACGTCCGAAGCGAACGACGGACCACTCGATGGTTGTTCAGGAGGTGATTTCATATCTCTCACTCAAGCCGTGGAGAAGAGCGAGAAAATCTCCTATGGTTTCGCAGCGAGTTCAAAATATGTTACATCACAATCTGAAAGATCTCAGCCAATACGCTCGTCTCCTCGGCAGAAGAAGAATGCAACTTCTGCACTCGATCGATTACTCTGCACAAACAGCAGACAAAAAGAGGGCAAGAGTAATAGCGGATTGAATATGGAAACGAAGACTACGGTTTCCGACAAGGTTGTCGTCGTCGAGCAGGAGCAGCAGCGGTGTAAAGTTGAAGCTCACGGTGATCTTGGAGAGAACAATAGAAACAAAGTACGTGGTGAATTCCCCGTTACGCTTGATAAAGCTCCTTCGACAACCTTGGCGCGAGAGTTTGGACCAGATTCGAAAGAAAAAAAGAAGAAGAGAGAGGAGGAAAAGAAAGTTGAACTGCGTGTATCGTTTCCGGCGCCTTCACTAAGTTGGGGGAGCGCAGACGAACAGCTTTTTGTTCATGATAACGTAAGAACGATAAAGAAAGATAGACGATCGATTGATAGTAACAACAAGAAAAGAAAAGAAAACCCTAGAGGAGCACCACCGATTCCCGTCGAGGAAGATCACACTTCCAAGATATCTGCGCCAAAGGAGTTCATCGCAGAATGGGATGATGAGGAAGATGATGAAAGTATCGAAAATCATGATATATATTTGAACACTGACACCACCGCCGCCGTTGTTGAAAAAACAACATTAGAAAATTGTACGACAAACGTATCTCGAGTCGCGAATGCATTGAAAATGGATTCATCAGATATGAACGTTCAGGAAAAGATTATGAAAAAGCTCGAGAGAATTGATTCGCAAGGCGCACGTATCGCTGCACAAAGAATCATCCGCATACAGAAAGATGACAACGTTTTACATTTACATGTTGTTGCATGTCTTAAGTCTAGTAATATGGTGGTGCCAAAGATTATAACTTTGAAAGATCATTGGGTAGATATTCAAGTCCAAGTGAATGACCTCATTCGTGTCCATTCAATAAGCCAAGGAAACGAGATTTCTGGAAACTGTGAAATCACTGCTACAAATGGCCTTATCTTAGTTCTTCATCCCGAGCTTTTACTGTCTGCAACCATGCTTGGAGGATCCTTTCAATGTTTAAGAAAAGCTTTTATAAATACTGTCATCGGTGATGGTCCCGGTGGAGATGCATCTGAAGCTGCTACATTCGGAACTCTACTGCACGAACTCGCCGAAAAGTCTTTGATAAATTCAGGCTCTAGTGCTATGTCAAACAATTTCGCAGGGATGAACGAAAATTGTATGGAGGATTTTATCGTTGGATTGGCTCGCAAAAGTGCCCTAGATCTATACGCCATCAACAAAACAGTTGACAATTTTATCGAGCACGCTAGAAATGTCATCTCAGGTGTCGAAAAATGGTCCAAAAAATTGACGGCATTATCTCGCAAGGCCAGAATAATGGCAAGAGATCTCGGTTCGAAGATGAGTAGTGCGAATGGAAATGACTACCAGATAGCAAATATGAGAGAAGAAAACGCGCGTCGATTTAATCAGCCCTGTGGAGGCGTGCACGTAGAAGTCCGCAAGAATGGAGCGAGTAATTCGAATGTTTTAGAAGTTTCAGAGATCGTGGATATTGAGGAAATAATTTGGGCTCCGAGATTAGGTTTGAAGGGGCAAATAGACGCAATTGCTGAAGCAAGAATAAGGACTGGTAAGCAATCGACTGATGTTAAAGTTGTTCCAGTAGAGCTTAAGACCGGCAAGTGGAAGGATGTTGTTGAACACGGAGCTCAAGTTTTATTATACACGTTGATGATTGGTGAGAGATATTTTCAAAATCAAGGCGCTTCTCCGTTCGGTGTATTGCACTACACGAACGATGATCAAAATGAGGAAGGGAAAACAACCGTGATCGAAAGGACAAACCTGGAAATTGCATTTCTTATGCATCAGCGAAATCGTTTAGCTTCGGCGTTGCAGCCGCGAGACGATGACGAAGCTTCTCTTGATCAAAATAGATTTCTGTATCCAGCTGAGAATTTGATTGAGAGAACGCACCTTCCACAGGTCCATAGTAAGTTAGCTTCTGGAATCCTTCCGAATATGTCGCCGAGTAGTTGGTGTGAACGATGCTTTCAACGTGAAAGTTGCTTTACGTTGCACAAATCTCTTGAATCTGGGAACGAGCAGACTTCTGGATTACAGATCTTCGCCGCAAGCACAGATCATATCACAAAATCTCATTCAGAGTGGTTGAATAAATGGATCCGACTTGTCGACCTTGAATCGAGCGCTTCGCATGGTAAGAGAGCGACGCCATGGATGGATGTTGAAGTAGTCTGTTCCAGAAAAGGTGGGATTGCCGTGAATGGATTAAAATTGATTCATCATAATATACAAAAACAAATCTCGTTGACTCCGGAAGATGGTACGCCACGACGAGACTCTTTCACCGGTGTATCACCTGGAAACATTGTGAATGAAGATGAATGGTTTCATGAGTTTATAGTCTCGGATAATTCCAATGAGCAGTGCTCCCTGTCTAAATTTAGTCCTGGAGATCGAGTTGTTCTTTCTCGCAACGATGGCTTGATGGTTACTGGTCGTGCCACGATCGAAAAGGTTGAGATTAACCATAACATGTTATCTCTTGTAACGTCTCGGCCTCTTCGAGTGCAAAGTAAAGAGCATATATCGATACAGCCATCACTGCCAGGTAGTGCGAATCTGAATGAGCTATGGCGCATCGATCGTGATGGTGCCGGTCACGCCATGGCGGCCCGATCTCGTGGAAATTTAATTGCCACTCTTGCTAAGGATGTCTCACAGAATAAGAATCAAAAATTAATGCACATTCCATCTGAAACCCGAAGGAGAATAATAGATTTCGCGGAACCGGTCTACGAAAATTTTACTTCTATAAAGTTACCGGGAAGGTATATGAATGATTTTGCGGAGTTTGAACGAGATTACCTTGACATTGTCGTCGATTTGAACGCAGAGCAGCGATACGCGGTCGAGAAAGTTGTCACCTGTTCAGATTATGCTTTAGTTCTTGGATTACCAGGTGCCGGAAAGTCGGAAACTTTGGTCTGCTGTATTCTTGTTCTTGCGTTATTGGAAAAGCGTGTTTTAATCACTTCTCACACACACAACGCGGTTGACAACATTTTAAAGCGTTTACCCTCAAAAAATTGCGAAAGATTTATTAGAATTGGCGATGATGAGTTCAAAGTTCTCAAGGAAGTTCGAAGATATCGTCTCGGGGGTGAAATTTGGGATGCAAGCTCATTCGATGCGATAAACTATGCTTCTGAGAAAGCTCGAATTGTTGGTGCGACATGTTATGCTTTGAACCATCCATTCTTCGCTCGAAAAGAGTTTGACGTTGTTTTAGTCGATGAAGCTGGACAATTAACGTTGCCAGCTATATTAGGTCCTTTATTACTTTCGAAGACGTTTGTTCTGGTAGGTGATCACCATCAATTGCCTCCATTGATTACTTCTGAAGTCGCGAGACGCAGCGGTATGGAAGATTCACTTTTTGCTCAACTGTGCAATAAGAATCCAAACGCTGTCTGCTCTTTGACATGTCAGTATAGGATGAACGAACCGTTAACAAAGCTACCAAATGCACTGACTTATGATGGTAAATTGAAACCAGCGAATGATGCGGTTGCGAATAGAATGCTTTCGGTCGAAGAAGACTTCGATGTCAAGGCTAGGAAAATCCAATGGTTGACAAATGCGACGAGTGAACAGCCAAATAAAGCGGTCATTTTCCTTGATACAAGCGCAGAAGAAACGGTGCAAGATCAGACAAGAGAGAGTTCTGATGAGCGACCGGTAAACAAGGGAGAACAGCGTCTCGTTCTTGAAATCGTTCGAAGTTTAATTCGCAGAAAAGTTGAAGCAGCAAAAATAGCAGTCTTGTCACCTTTCAATGCGCAAGTGGATGAAATTTCTGAACTACTAAAGACTGACGAGAAAGTAAGCGATGTAGAGTCTTTAACTATAGATAAAGCACAAGGAAGAGACTTTGACGCGGTCATAATCTCATTCGTAAAAAGTAATCCTCGAGGAGATACGACAGAGCTATTAGAAGATAAGAGACGCCTGAATGTTGCGATAACTCGAGCCAAGTCAAAGTTGATTTTGATTGGAAATATGCAAACGTTAAGAGGTAGCAATGCTATGAGCAGGATGCTGGATGTTATTGCTTCTGAGAAGATGATCGAGCCCGTGGACAGCTCATTCGTAAAACTGTTCCTGTAAAGAAAACTATGATGCATACTTTACTTTTCTCCCCGCCTGATTTCTTGAATTTCCTGCGCAAGGATTGATTTTGTTCTTTCGCTGAGTCCTTCTACTTCTTTTCGAAACATTTCCTCATCTTTATTTTCTTCCTCTATCTCCGCGTCTAATACTTCGCTTCCGTCTGGATCGAGATTCTTTTTCAGAGGACGCTGTCTCATTTTGGTTTTGGAAGTTTTTTCCTTGTATTTTCTCTCCTTCAAATTTCTCGCTTTCAAACGCCGCTTATTTTCCTTCTTCTCTGCATTTGCTCGTCGTCTGAACAGTATAATCGAACTAATGAATTTCAAGATGTCTCCTCGCCCTTCTTTACTCACGCTCGAAGTCTTGATGATGCTTGGTAATCTATGCCACGTTTCTTCCAGTCTATTTTCTAGTGCTTCTATGTTTTCCTCCACAGTAGGAGTATTTGGGCCTTTTTTCTTTCTATCACACTTTGTGAACACAATTGTGAACGGTATGTCGTTCCCTATCAAATAGTTTGCGTAGTCTAAGTCTTTATCTTGGGTTTCTATCGAAGCATCGATCAACAGCAATACTCCACAGAGAGTCTGACGCGTTTTGAAATAGTTTTTCGCGAAGGTATCCCAGGATAAAATTTCCTCCTCAGTTGCCTTTGCAAAGCCATATCCAGGAAGGTCGACGATGTACCATTTTGCGTCAATGAGATAGTGATTAATGGACCGCGTTGTACCAGGATTCGCCGATACGATGGCATGACTCGTACCTTCCGTGAGCATATTTAGCAAAGAAGACTTTCCGACGTTAGAGCGACCAATCAAAGCTATTTCAGGTAGTCCATTTTCTGGTGGACAGTCTCTTTCGTTTTCAACAGAACTGGTCAGTCTCACTTTTTGCAACTTTTTGTCGCTGACGATGGAGATGTCTGGGAGAGGCAAAGTCTGCGCTTCCGCCCCGGTTCGCAGCACTGGACGGTTTTGTTTATTCGAGAAGAGTTCTTCTTCGACGTAATACACCGTGCCTGTTTCGTTGTCCCATTCTGATTTGCCGCTGCTCGCTGCGGCTGCTACGAAAAACTTCTTCAAAGTTGGTCTTAACAACTTTTTGCTCTTTCCTTCAATTATGGCATTTTTCGCATTTACTGCAGATAACCCCGTCCTGGATGTACGCGACGACGAGAACGACATCGAAGGTACAGAAAAAGGAGGAGTCATGGCAGCGATTATGGCGAATGTGGCGAGGCGGTGATGTGTGATACCTTTTTCTCTGTGGCTTTGGGCGGCGGAGAGTTTTGACGGAACTCCGTGAGAAAGGACCAAAAAATCGAAGTAATCACGACAAAAGTTTCTTTTTTTTTTTAGCCCCCTCTCCCAGAAGCTCTCAAAACCAGGCTCACGCACAGGACGACTTGTGAGGGGAGGATGGTAGGATCCTCACTAGAAAGAAAAAAACGAAAAGTAAAAACGACGAAAGGATGAAACCTTCTCCTTCTTATACCGGCCCTATTCTCACCTCGCTGGCGGCTTTGTTTGCCGCGAGTGGCGCGTGCGTGTATGCCGTAAACATACAAAAAATCTTTGGAGGTATGCACCGAGAGAGAGAGAGAGAGAGAGTTCTTGTCTTCATTTTGCGTGTGTGTTTTTTACCCTCTTCATCCGTCGGTATCAAGATCCGTTTTTCGTTTTGAAACTCTCGCTTTTACTTACCACGTCTTTCTCCTTCAAACGTTTTATTCACGACGTGAACAACAACGATCTATTCGCAGGCTCGACTCCATCCACGATTACAAACACGGAATGGCTCGCCGCGACGCAAGCTTCGTATCAAAATGGGGTGGAAAGAGAAGGAGCACCTGGGAAACCAATAGCACTGAATCCGATGAGAAGAAACATCTCTCCTTGAACAAACTTGAACTGAGAAAATGCAGTAGAGAGAAAGAGAGAGAAGGAAGGAAAGAAAAAGAAAGAAAGAGGAACAGTATTAGAGAGTGAAACATATATAACGTGACCCACTACTTATTTGTATAATAAGAAAATCGAAACTATAAGTCAGCGGGAATGGATTGCAGCATGCAGCGTTTTGTTTTTTTATCCTCGAATGAACTGTCTCGAGTCTCCCGAATCCTTCTTCCCGTACGGATTATTCGCACTAAAACCATGGCCAGTACCTTTTTGCCTTCTGTAATCACTACCAGGCGCACCATTTGATACTTTACCCCTACCTTTACTTGCTTTTGATTCTAAATTCAGCTGCACTTTTGGAGGGCGGCTGAAGCCAAAGGATAAGCCTACGGCTGCCAAATCGAGAGCATGAACGTTGTACACATCTTTCAGAGTGTGCGAGTTGTACGCTAAAATGTACGCCCTGTATGCATCTTTTGCTGATGTGTGCAAATAATAGTTTTTCTCGACCAACTTTTCAAGCTGCGATTGTACATTAGCTATTTTCTTCTGCGGGAATTCGTATTCATTCAGAGGTACTTTTGCGTTCTTGAGATATTTCAAAAATCCGAGTTCCCCTGGAATGAGGAATAACAGAGCGCGCCCTCTTCCGTCGGTTCCTCGAGCAGTTCGTCCAACCCTGTGAATATACTCTTTCGGATCATCTGGTGGATCGTATTGTATTATCCAATCAACATCTGGAATATCTAATCCTCTCGCAGCAACATCGGTGCACAACAAGATACCTCGATCGGCTTTGCAAAACTCAAAAAATGTGGTTGTTCTCCTCTGCTGCTTCTGTTTACCGTGTATATCGGAAACCGGGATGTCTATGTAGTTCAATAATTCCGCGTGATATTTGACCGAATTACAGGATGAAAAGAAAACCATCACCTTTTTCTTCAAATTTTTCTTTAAAAATGTAAACAAGAGCAAAAAGCGCTTCTCAGACGGAACGACACAGTAACCTTGCTCAACTCCGGAAGCAGTAGAAACGGCTCTAGAATCATCAACTCCAATGTATAAAGGCGTTTTCAAACTTAAACGTGCTAAATCTTCGACTTTCGTGGTTTGTGTCGCGGAAAATAACATCGATTGGCGATCTTTTGGAAGCATTTTTACAATCGTACGCATCTCCTCCTCAAAACCAATATCGAGCATACGGTCTGCTTCGTCCATGACGAAGACTTTCAACGAACTGTATTGGAAACCACGAGTATTCTGCATGTGATCGAGTAATCTGCCTGGCGTGGCGACGAGGAGGTTTACTCCTTTAATTAATTTTTCACCTTCCGCTCGTCGATTGGCTCCACCCATCAATAATCCGTGGGTTTGAGAATGTTTTTGCATGAGTTGTTGCGCGACGCTGTAGATTTGCATAGCCAGTTCGCGAGTGGGCGAGAGAACCATCACTCCGCATCCGTTTCTGGGCATAAACTTAGCGTGGTACAGAAGTTCGCAACAAGGAATTAAAAATGCCAAAGTTTTGCCAGAGCCAGTTCTCGCCGCACCGAGCACGTCTCGTCCAGCTAACAAAGGAGGAATACACCTCGCTTGCACCTCTGTCATCTTCTCGTGTCCCAATTCTTTGATGCCTTGCATCGTCGGATTGGACAAGTCCAAACTCGCAAACGTCGCGGAGGAGAGAATACCATCAACTTGCACGACGACGTGATTTTTGTCTCCAGGTTTCGGCAGTGAGCTTGTTTTATCTCTCTTACCGTCTTTGCGTCCTTCTTTTTCTTCTTCTTCTTCTTCTTCTTCCTCTTCTTCTTCTTTCCCGCCGCCGCCTTCCTTTTTCTCACTTTTCTTCTTCTTCTTCTTCTTCTTCTTCCTTAATTCTTTGTCCTCGTCGTCGTCTTTCTCTTCCCCTTCTCCTCCTTCCATCTCGCGCCGTTTCTTCTTTTCTCTCTTCTCCTCCTTCGTCATCTTTTTCTTCGACCGTCGCTCTTCCTTCTCCCGAGACTCGGAAGGGAGAGACATGTTTATTCTTCTTCTTCTTCTTCTTCTTCTTTGACGAGAAAAGGAAAAAAATTTTGGCTTTCGGGACAACACACAACACTTTTGTTTGCGACAAAACAAAGCGAGCGAAGGGGTGATTTATCTGTCTCTTTTTTTTATTCGAACGCTCGCTCCGTGCACACGCAAACGTGAATAGGTCCTGTAGGGATAGAGAGTAAGTAGAACTTCAATGGTACGCTTTATTACCCGTTTTCATATTCGATCTCGCTCTCTCTTTCCTTCCCAGTTCGACGAGAACAAATCTTTATCTGGCTTTTTTATTACGGCGGCTTGACTGTACTGATTCATCGACAAACAACAACAACAACAACAACGATACCGAATTCAAGCAGTCGCGCGATAAACAGCGAATACGAACACAAAGGCGGTGATGATTTCATGTTATTTCTGACACCTCTTGTTTGAGCGTCGTGTGGCCACTTCGCGCTGAGCTCAATTTTAATTCTGAGTCTTTGTTGTTCTGCTCTCTGTTGTTTACGAGCTGGTGTTTCGTTGGTTCGTTCGTTCGATTTCGCGACCAAAAAGCCGGCGGAGGTGAAGGTGTGGCGAGCGGTGTAAAAGCCACCCGAGCCGTCAAACTTGGGTCGTCACATCATACAGGATCCCCCGTGACTTGCGGACGCGTATAATAAACGGTTGGGGAGTCAAATGTCTGCTTGGAATATCCGAGTGATTTTCGAGCCTGATGTCTCTCTACATTTTTTTTATCAAGCTAACATTGATAAAGATGACGACGACGATTACGACGACGACGAAGAGAATGAGAACAATTCGAAGCTAGTGACGACAACATCACAATATACATTCATGCGTGTCAAATGAGGCCGGAGTAATTACCGGATCACTGATATCAGTTTAGAATCCGAAGCTTCTTGCGAACTAGTTCTTCGTTTCGTCATTCTCGTCTTTGTTTGAGACGCTTTCTAATTAATCATCTTCCCTATTTCCCCGGTTCCATGGGGTCAGTAGTGCCGAAGGGAGCGTACATCGACGAAGTAGTTTATTTCGAGACGGCTTTTGAGTCTTTCACTCTGTTTTGTACAGTCGAGTGAAAAAAATTAGTGCTGTCTATATTTTCGTTTCGTTTCGTTTCGCGAGCGGAAGATGCATCCTGGATTATTTAAGACCAATTTAGATTATTCTGCGTCTTTACTCGCTACATAAATGGTCACCTATTCCATCTGTTCAGCATTTTAGTGCAAAAGCAGCCACATCGGTGAAACACTTTTTATATTTTGTGTTTTCAAGCGTGAGGAAAACGCTGCACTCGCCGACTCGCTCACGCGTTTTTTCTTCTTCTTTTCTCCGCACAACACAAACACAGGTTTCGAGCGACTTTTCGTCGAGAAGTCAAAAGAGGGATTAAGGAGAGAGCTATAAGTTCGTTGTTTTCTCTCCATACGATCGAAAAAACTTGACTATTCTACGAAAACGAAAACGAATTCATGGAATAGAGGCATCTCTACAACGACACCATGACTTCGACACCTCGACGAACTTCTGGTGAAATCAGAAACCTTCATACGCAAACAGGCGCTTTTCTCTTCGAATTTGAAGAAAGAAGTTGGTCTGATCCGATGAAAGGTCATGCTGAGAATCCGCTGTGTACTCCACTCTTATTGGAACCAAAATCCGTTGCACTCAACAAGAACCGCCAGGCATGGAGGACAATGGAGAGAAAAGGATTTAAAGTGACAAAAGATGTTGGATGTCTACTGCCTCACTTACAATATGGTAAAAGTATCACTGAGAGTGGTGCGAAAATGAATGGATGTGGATATAAGACTTCAATGGGTTTCTTCACTGGATTAATTGGTAACCATCCGAGTGCGCCTGAGCGTGACACGGATGGGCGGCCTATAAGTCTTGAAGTTTCTCATTTATGCCACAGAAGTTCATGCATCAATCCGATGCATCTAGTAGCTGAGCCGAAATGGTGTAACTTAAAGCGCAATTACTGTGGTAAAAACAGTGGTTGCAATTGTGGAAACACCATTAAGTGCCTCAGGATGTATCAGACGAGTCATACTCTAGAAAAAACATCATTGTGTACTACGAAAAAAGAAGTTCTCGAAACTCTGAAGGAGCTTAAAGGTGTTCATCCCTTCAAAATACTCGCTAAAAACGCGTACGATGAAAGGGATCAAAAAGCAATACAGAAGCGACAAACAAAGGCGAAAAATCAGAAGAAGCGTAAGCGACAAGCTGATAAACAAGCCCATGCAGCTGGTAAGAAGGCTGCGAAAAAAGCAGTTAATGATCAAGCTGCGAAAAAAGCTTACGAGGACGCTGTAATGAAGCATCTTTCTCCTGAACACGTGTAATAACATTTAAAAATATTCGTGCACGCACTCTTCTTTCTTTTTGGGTGCTCAGATCAGACTTGCGGCTTGGGGCGAGGTCCAACCATTCCCTCTCCTTTTTTTTCAAAAATTCGAAGCTTCGAGAGAGCTTTTAGGATTGTCGTCAGAATCATCGCCACGGCATGAGAGCGCCATTATCTCATGCATCATCGAGCTCTCAAATTAATAGAGCAGACGACGTCTCAGACAGATTTTGGGGTAAACCCAGCGCTGATCCAACTCTTACAAAAACGGGAAAACAACAACAGATTCTGTGGGAACTCGACCTGGCGAGGAAGAAAAGAAAGATAGAGGAACACGAAATAAAGGAATCTGATAAGGAATACGGCGAAAAAGAACTTAAACTTAGACCAAGATTTGTTCGCGGTTTGCAAGATGAAGTCTTCGAGCACATTGATGAAAAGAACGGAGAAAACGCGTCGGGGAAGAAACTCGTTTGCTGGTCGTTTGAAAATTTCCACCTGAAAAGAAAGTTTTGCGCAGCTACCCGCGAGAAGTTCTGGGAGTATTACTCCATTTTGAAGGAAAACGAACGACATCACTACGAGATTATACGCGAAATGGAACCTTGTCATCTATATTTTGACCTCGAGTTCAATAGAGACGCTAATGCAGACGTTGATGGAGTAAAATCTACAGACGCTTTACTGGATTTGATAAAAGAAGAGCTGTACGAAAAGCATAACATCGAGATAGCACTGAATGAACACGTAGTCGAACTAGAAAGCAAAATCACCGAAAGCATCAAAGCGTCAACAGAAGAGGGACAGAATACCAATAGGAAATTTTCGCGGCATGTTATCATAAGACTGCCAGGAGCAGCGTTCAAATCGAATATTCACGTTGGAAAGTTTGTCAAAGATTTCTGGAATTCCGTTCGCGAAAGACGCGCGAGTGATGATAGATGTGAGAAACTCTTCATTCGGAAAGAGCAAAGTGAAACTGAGCGTGAGAATTCAATCATCGATTTAGGAGTGTACACTCGAAACAGAGCTTTTCGGTTATTTTTATCGAGCAAAGCAAAGAAGAAAGAAGTACTACGGTGCACCGGGAGATTTTGGACACATTTGAATCAGCGCGAAATCTTTTATCGTTCGTTGGTTACAAACATAGACAAAGATCAGCGGAAGAAATTGATTGAATACGAAGACGTGACGGTTTCTCTTTCGCAAAAGAGCAATAGTTGTGCAAACGCATTCTCTGGGTACGGATATCGGAGAGATTCACTTTCTCAAAATTCTAGTAAGCATAGAATACCTCCTCCTCCGTGTGCTGAACTGGTGGACTTTGTGCTCAACGATTTCGATAGCTGGAGTGATGCCAAGATGAATAAAGCTGCTGTGCGCTCCTGGGTGGCTTTTCCAGATCATGATACGTTGATCTTAAATCTAGTAGGAAATCGTTATTGCGAAAATATCAAACGTCAGCACAAATCTAATAACGTCATGTTGATTATGGATTTTCAGCGTGGTGTGTATCATCAGAAATGCCACGACCCAGATTGCAAAGGGATGAATCCGCAGTTACGCGAACTTCCTGTGGATATGCTGCAAAGTGCAATCAAAAGCGGTCGTGCGCTTCCATTTGAGCGGGAGGAGCCAAGATGTGAAAGCGATGACGAGGAATTCTGGCAGAGAGCCGCCTCGGCTGCGGAGAAGTTGTGGTAGCAATGAGAAGAGCTGATCGTCGGAATTTTTTGTGTAAATTACTTATTATTAGAAACTTTTAGAATCCAGGAGGCATTCCAGCTCCAGGAGCACCATCACTTGCATCATCTTTGTTTTCTGTAATCATGCACTCTGTTGTTAACATCAGAGAAGAAACGCCCGAAGCGTCAATGAGCGCCGTTCGAACAACTTTCAATGGATCGATTACACCCGCCTTGACCATATCGCAAAATTCATCAGTTGCTGCGTTGTAACCCATACCTTTGTCTTCAAACCCCAACACTTTTTCCACAATGACTGAGCCTTCGACGCCCGCATTATTCGCAATAGTTCGCATGGGAACTTTTAAAGCTGATCGCACAATTTGTACGCCAATTTTTTGATCGAAGTTCGTCAACGAGTCCTCGAGCGCACCGAGAGCTTTCGTGGCATGAAGCAATGCAGTCCCACCACCAGGTACAATTCCTTCTTCAACAGCAGCTTTCGTGGCATTGAGTGCGTCTACTACGCGATCTTTCTTTTCACCCACTTCGACTTCGGAAGAACCTCCTATCTTCAAAACAGCAACTCCTCCGGAAAGTTTTGCGAGTCTTTCAGTCATTTTTTCTCTATCATAGTCAGACTGAGATTCCGCGATTAAATCGCGTAATTGATCGCATCTTTCCTCGATGGACGTCTTCTCACCTGCACCGTCCAGTAAAATAGTATCATCTTTGGAAACGGTAACTTTTTTTGCAGATCCTAACATAGACATCTCAACTTCCTCGAGTTTGTACCCAAGATCCTCGCTGATGACGGTTCCGCCAGACAAAATAGCAATGTCCTGCAAGTTAGCTTTTCTGTTATCTCCAAATCCCGGAGCTTTGACGGCGCAGATTTTCACTCCACCTCGTAATTTATTCACAATCAAAGTTGCAAGGGCTTCAGATTCGACGTCTTCCGCAACGATGAGCAATGGTCTCTGTGTTTTCAGAACAGATTCGAGAATAGGCAACAGAGGCGTCAAACCAGAAATTTTCTTCTCAAAAATCAGGATAAAGGGGTTCTCGAGCTCGCACTTTTGCGTCTTTGGATTGGTCACAAAGTAAGGAGAAATGTAGCCTCGATCAAATTTCATTCCCTCTACGACCTCTAATTCATTTTCGAGCGTTTTTCCATCCTGTTTTTTAAAAGCACGCATAAAAAAAGGTCAGTTGGATTTTCTTTTCTTCCAGAAAATTATTGATTTTGAGACTCGATACAGAGTCTTCAAAAAATGTAAACCAACAAAAAATCAAATCCTGCTTTTCGAGTCAGTGTAACTATGACATATATATCCTTCATTAGCACAAGTAATAATCCACGCACGAATGCGCGCTACCCGGCTAAATAAAGTAATTCTTTGACATCATCCCCGATATGGATTAATTTTTGTTCTTTGGTCGCGAAAGAGTCGCGAAAGAGCAAGGGAGCACAAAAAAGAAAGAGAAAAATACGAGAAATGATAGGGGGGACATACCGCGCAAGTTATCACGCCTTCTTTTCCAACTTTTTCCATTGCTTTAGCGATCAAATCACCAATTTCACGCTCACCGTTCGCAGAAATTGTGCCAACTTGAGCAATTTCTTCCGTGGTTGAGATCATTTTCCGCGTGGACTGTAATTCCTTCAAAATCACGTCTACGGCTTGCTGGATGCCTCGTCTCAAATCCATCGGATTCATCCCAGCGGCTACGGACTTACATCCTTCGCTAAATATTGCTCTCGTAAGAACAGTTGCTGTTGTAGTTCCGTCACCCGCTACATCATTCGTAGATACTGCCACTTGCTTAACGAGAGAAGCGCCAAGGTTCATCATTCTGTCTTTGAACTCAACGTTTTTCGCAACAGTCACGCCATCCTTGGTAATTTTCGGTGGACCGTAGTTTTGTTCAATAACGACGTTTCGACCTTTTGGTCCGAGAGTGACTTGAACGGCATCTGCCAAACGATCACATCCTTGGAGGATCAGAGCTCTCGCCTCGACCCCAAACTTTAAATCTTTAGAAGCGTACCCGCGCCGCAGAAAACCGGGAGCGCCTGAAGGCGTCAAGGCACCACTGCTTCTCGCGAAATAACTACTGCTGCTGCTGCTATAGAAGAAGAAGAAGAAGAAGAAGTAAAAGGTGAGCGTTTCAAAAGGTACGCATTGAGTGCATCCATCCAGCCAAATCTAGTGGGAGTCGAAATACTGAGCGCGACGTTCCGAGAGGTGTGCATTCTATATCACGTCGCGGACGTGAAGTTTTTTTCTTCGCGCGATGAAGGAAAAAGAAGAAACGACGATTGAATAAAACGATGACGAAAGACGGCGGATTTTTCTCGATTGCCTTCTTTCGAAACAACAATTTTTCTAACTCGAACCTGGACGACGATAAGAAGGAGGAAGAAGAAGAAGAAGAAGACGCCGACGCGAGACGCGCTAATGGCTTGAGCGAGCGTTTCAGCATTTCTACAGCGCTCGGAGACTTTTATGTGCGTTCTCTGTGTGTTCCACAGCGTGAAAAAATATGAAGAAGAAAATCGAAAATTGGAGTTTTAGTATACCAGACGCAGAGCGGGAGAGGGGCGAGCAGGATTTTTTAGAGTAAGTACATGTACAAGAGGAACTACAGTTACAAGAAAGTGTCCATTTTCTCTTCGTCTTGAGAGGAAGAAGAGATCAAAACACCAACAGGCAAAACACGACGAAAGATCCTAAAAGCAGAAGCATCCAGCTGAGCAGAGCTTGCTGCTGTGCATATCCGGGGGCTTCCCCCGTAACTAATAGTCTAAAGCCAAACTGAAACGCAACGCCAGGGACAGTTGACCCAAACCTTCTGTTATTCTGTTGTGGATACGCTTCCGCGACTCGGGTCAGGTCACCGCCATCAGTTGGATTCGCTTGAGCGAGATTATTCGTAGCGTTTGGATTTGGAGGTAAGTGCACTCCTTGTGGTCGAGATGGAATCTTTGATACGTCCGTTTCTTTACCATCACCGCTACTATCACCATTTCCACCACCATTTCTACTACCACCACCACCAACAACACCATCACCACCAACACCACCGCTGCCGCCGCTGCCATTTCCTTTTCGAGAAGGCTGCGAGTCTGACTCGTTTCCGTATAGAGGAATAAGTAACTCCTCCACGATGTCTTTGTTGCATACGGGACAGCTTTGATGCATAGGGTGCATAATGAGCCATCTGTTCAAAAAAGAAGAAGAAGAAGAAGGATGAGTTTATCAGATAAAAACGAACGCGACGATGACGATGTTGATCCATATCGCCTCAAAGTTCATCATTGCTTTGAAAAAAAGGAAAACGTACTTGTGAATGCACGGCCAGCAGTACAAATGACCGCACTGCGTGATGACGGGTTCTTTCGCAGTCTCTAAACATATGTTACACTCCCAGAGCGCTTTTGGAGCACTTTTTCTTTGTTTGATTTTCCCATCTCCGGTATAATTAGCACCAGGAGTAGGTGTATTTTCTTTCTGTATCTCTGGTTTTTGTTCCGCCGAGGAAGGAGGAGGAAAAGGAGGATCACTTGTAGTGGACATAATTATTTTTATTCAATTCTGTTCTCTTTGTCGTCTTCTCTTTCTGCCTCTCTTTCTTTATCTGTATCTTCTTATCTTAACCTCTCTCTCTTCCTCTCTCTCTCTCTCTCTCTCTTTTTGTTTATATGCGAACGCTCGTGCGCAAAGTATATTATATACTTTTCTGTGGCGATAGGTGAAGAGAATTTTCTCTCCCTAGCGTCGTGTTACGTGAGAATTTTTGAGAAGGGGCTGCTTTTTTTTGGTTAAACCCTGAAAGTATGTCAGGCAAGAAAAGTCCACCCAAGAAACAACATCCTTCTTCCCTCGCTATCCGCCAACAAAACGGCATATTATTTTTACGAGACGAGCGAACGCACTCATGAGTTCAGCCGTCCGAAGATCTGCTCGCCAATTAGCCTCGAGCGTTTCCAGAGCATCATCATTCGCCGCCGCTCCCGTCAGCGTCGAGTCTACCTCGAGCTTTGGCTTAAAGAAGTTGCTTTTTTCCAAAGTCCCTTCGAGTGGAATTGCCTCAGCGCTTAATCAACAAAGAGCAGCGGCGCCTGGCTCCGTGCGCTCGTTTCAAACGACCGCCATGTCCGCGATGTCTAACAAGTGCGTCCAACTTCCCTTTAATGCACAGCGTGTCTCTTATCACATCTCTGAGCTCTGGAACTTACTTCCTTCCGTCAAAACGAAAGAGGAGTACGCTACGCGCGCGCCCTTTTTCTCTCCGATCGTTTATCTAAATTTTGCGCGCTCTCGGTTGTGGTTTTCACAAAGGGAGGCCAAAAGTCTGGCTGCCTGCCTGCCTGTCTTTTCTCTCGTACAAGCAGCTGCTGAAAAAAAGCTCGAGTTATCTTCTTTCCTAAAGGCTGACGCATTATCTCTCCTCTTTTCGTAACGCGCTTGCAGGTTAATCAGTCCGCACGGCGATAAGCTCGTCAACTTAATGGTTGACCCATCGAAAGCTGCGTCCGTGGAGGCTTCCGCCACGAGGACTCTCGAACTTTCGGATAGAAACGCGTGCGACGTCGAGCTCTTGTGTGTCGGAGGATTTTCTCCTTTGACTGGCTTCATGAACGCCGAAACTTACGAACACGTCGTAGAGAATATGCGTCTTCCAGGCTCAAACTTGCTTTTTGGCTTACCGATCGTTTTGGACACGGATTGCGAAGATACCAAAGCGGGTGATAAAGTTTTATTGAGGTACAAAGGAAAATCTGTTGCAGTGCTAACAGTGGATTCCAAATGGAGGCCGAACAAGCCGAAAGAAGCAAAGTCGTGCTACGGTACGTCTTCTATTGAACATCCGGGTGTTCATATGATTGCGGAAGAGCGAGGAAGATACTATATTGGCGGCTCGCTCGAAGGCTTGGCCATGCCGGTGAGAGAGTTTGCTACGCCAACTCCGGCTGAAGTCCGCGCTGATTTACCAGAAGGAAAGGATGTCGTCGCTTTCCAATGTCGCAATCCCATCCACCGCGCGCATTACGAGTTGTTTACTAGAGCTCTTGATGCAGAGAACGTTGGAGAAGGTGCCGTAGTTTTGGTTCACCCAACCATGGGTCCCACCCAAGACGATGACATTTCAGGCTTGGTTCGATACAAAACTTATGTTGTGCTCAAAGAGGAAACCAAAAACCCGCAAGTTCGCTGGGCATACCTTCCGTATTCTATGCACATGGCAGGTCCAAGAGAAGCGATTCAGCACATGATTATTCGAAAGAACTACGGTTGCACTCACTTCATCATCGGTCGTGACATGGCTGGTTCCAAATCTTCGCTTGACGGCGAAGATTTCTATGGCGCTTACGACGCTCAAGATTTGGCAAAGCAAAACGCGGCTGAGCTTGGAATGAAGACTGTTCCTTCGTTGAATGTTGTTTATACCGATGAAAAAGGATATGTTACCGCAGATGTGGCTGAAAAGGAGGGCTTATCTGTGAAGAAACTTTCTGGTACAAAGTTTCGAAAAATGTTGCGAGGAGGAGAAGACATTCCAGAATGGTTTGCATTCAAATCGGTCGTCAAAGTCTTGCGCGACAATGCTTAATATTAATAATTTCCAAACCTATCGTCAAGTAATAGTATCTAAAACTTTCATCTATCATCTTTTTCCTAACCCGACGTTAGAAATGACAGCCGCCTCGTCGGCGGCGAGCTTATTCTCTGCATATCCTTGTATAGGTGGTGTTGCCACTGGCATCCTTCGTTTAGGAGAGAACAACGTACGATCTTCCGTCCACGCGTGTTCTCGGAGAAACCCTTCCGGCAGTGCGTTGCATGCTGCCGCTTTCAGTCGGATCTTATCGTTCACGTCTTTCTGCATTGCCCTGTGCTGCCCCATTTTTTTCCTGCTATACTCTTTCGCTTTCGCTTCGTACTCTTCCAATTGCGCTTGCGTGAGTTTCTGAGGCTTTATTTCTGTCGGCTCCACCGCTTTCACGAGCAGATTGAGGTATTTATCTAAAGCTGCGTCTAACTTTGGGTCTCTTTTAATTTCGCCCATACCACCACTGCCACTTTTACCACCACGCCGGCCCTGGGACGCTTTCGACTTACTCTGAGAACCTTTTTTTGCCGCCTTGGCATATCCCCTTCTCCCTTGCTGGCGGTGCGTTGTCGTCGCCGAAATCGCTGAAAGAATTGAGAGTGATGATGATGATGATGATGATGATGATGATGATGATGATGATGATGATGCGGTGATTTCCATCAATCGTCGGTAAACGTTCGCGGTGGTGGTTGATCCTTCTCCTAAACTGCGGCGCAACATTTTCTTTTCGTGTTCTTCTTCTTCTTCTTCTTCTTCTTCACTGCGTCGTGTGTTTTGCTGTGAGGGATTTTAGTTCGAGTTGTGAAAAAGGTATTTTTACTTGTTTACGCGATATGCGATAGAGAAAGATAGAGAAACAAGGAAGAATCCGCGGCAGGCTATACATATACAACACTTATTATTACATGCGAAGTTATTCTCATAATCTCATCAACTCGAGGACAAGAACTTCGTCCAACAAGTGCTTTTTTCTCTTTTCCGAAACGAGTTTTGTCTGTTTCTCTTCTACCATCATCTTCTTGAAACGTTCTCGATTCTGCGGAGCTCGGAGCGGTGGATCCGCTATGAAGACTTGACCTCCGTTTGCTTTGACGAAATTCGAGCAAAATTCGCTCACTGGTTCAACCGCGTGCCGTTCGTACAGAACGTCGGCGGCGACCAAAATGTCAAAGTTGTTCAACTTATTTTTGTCGGCCGGAGCGTTCCAGTCCAACACTTCCGTTTTAACTATGCTCTCCACGTCGTTAAGTTCAGCACTTCTGTTGGCGCATTCTAAACACAGAGGTTCTCTGTCAAACAAAGTCACCGACTTTGCTCCTAACTTTGCTAGCGTTATGCCTACTAAACCAAGTCCGCAACCGAGTTCGGCGACCGTTTTTCCTCGTATCGAAAACCCACCGTGAGAGTGTTCTGTTGCTTCCTCCTCGTCGTCAAAGTGCATGTGCGCGAGGTGCGCTGATAATGCACGCGCGGAAGGCCACAAAGCGGCCCAATACGGGTCCGCATCCAATTGTTTCTTTTCGATGTAATATTCTATGACTGCATCTTCGGACTTGGGACGACAAATATGCACTGTAAGTTTTTCGTCCACGACGACGACTTCTTCCGTGACAGTTTGAAAAGAGGAGGAGGAAGAGGAGGGAAAGACCGCACGGGGTGGATACTTATTTCTCCCAATCGAGGCGTGCTCCGTCCGTTGTTGTCGTCGTTGTGTTTGTTTTTGTTTTCTCGCGGCGTCGCGGCGGTGGAGAGGAGGAGGAGGAGGGAGAGGAAGCGCCCACCAGCACATTCCAAAAGTGTTGGGAAGTATATGATATGGGTATGGAGTGTGTGTGCCTTCTTTCCTTCCTTTTTTTTCTTTTCTTTACGTAATTTTTTCCCGCCAAAAAACACAAAGCCCTTTCAACAACACCCTTCCACCGCCTTCAAAAAACGCAAAAAAAGTGCTTCATAAGTGATTCAAATCGGCCGCCGAAGGGAACACTTTTACGACACACGCGCTTAAAAATCGGCGCGATCACATGGAGCA
>Ga0233451_10000356_pt1 | contig 47132 bp, 38 predicted proteins | sample 011ome_29_FD_183052 | JGI IMG/M metagenome (GOLD analysis project Ga0233451, IMG submission 183052) | Coastal salt marsh microbial communities from the Groves Creek Marsh, Skidaway Island, Georgia - 011504CT (spades assembly) | ecosystem: Environmental > Aquatic > Marine > Intertidal zone >... | reverse complement strand
ACGTAACATTATTTATGTTTGAATCAACTTTACTTGATAAATCAAATACATTAGAATCGATTCTAGAAACAGATAAATCTAAACGAACAACATTTGAATCAACTTTACTTGATAAATTAAATACATTGTAATCGATTCTAGAAATAGAAGCATCTAAACGAGACGTAACATTATTTATGTTTGAATCAACTTTACTTGATAAATCAAATACATTAGAATCGATTCTAGAAACAGATAAATCTAAACGAACAACATTTGAATCAACTTTACTTGATAAATTAAATACATTTGAATCGATTCTAGAAATAGATAAATCTATAATATTTTTAAAAGATGATAAAGACAAATCTAATTCAGATTTTGTTGTAATTATTGATTCAGCAATATTATATGCAAAACTAGCATCATTATTAATCGCCATTGATAATTCACCCAATGTATCTAATGCTGATACTGCTCCATTCACAAGGCCCTCTACTACATTTTTTACATATGCGGTTGTTGCGACGGTTGTATCTTTTGTATTTACTGATTTTGTTATTGCAAATATATCACCATTTAAGTTACGTAAAACTATAGTATTTGGGTTAGCATCTGTGCTCATCATATTATCAATTCTAGAAATAGAAGAATCTATACGAACTATATTTGAATCAACTTTATTTGACATTATAGAAGTAGTTAAATCAATTCTAGAAATAGAAGAATCTATACGAACTATATTTGAATTAACTTTATTTGACATTATAGAAGCATTTAAATCAATTCTAGAAATAGAAGAATCTATACGAGCTATATTTGAATCTACTTTGTTTTCTAGTGAAGATACAGAATTATTTATAAAAAGTATAGAAATAGAAGAATCTATACGAGCTATATTTGAATCTACTTTATTTGACATTGTAGAAGCAGCTAAATCAATTCTAGAAATAGAAGAATCTATACGAGCTATATTTGAATCTACTTTATTTGACATTGTAGAAGCAGCTAAATCAATTCTAGAAACAGATGAATCTAAACGTGTTACATTTGAATCTACTTTATTTGACATTGTTGAAGCAGCTAAATCAATTCTAGAAACAGATGAATCTAAACGTGTTACATTTGAATCTACTTTATTTGATATTGTTGAAGCAGCTAAATCAATTCTAGAAACAGATGAATCTAAACGTGTTACATTTGAATCTACTTTGTTTTCTAGTGCAGATACAGAATTATTTACAAAAAGCATAGAAACAGATGAATCTAAACGTGTTACGTTTGAATCTACTTTACTAGATAAGGTTGAAGCAGCTAAATCAATTCTAGAAACAGATAAATCTAAAAGTGTTACATTTGAATCTACTTTACTAGATAAGGTTGAAGCAGCTAAATCAATTCTAGAAACAGATAAATCTAAACGTGTTACATTTGAATCTAGTTTGTTTGACATTGTAGAAGCAGCTAAATCAATTCTAGAAACAGATAAATCTAAACGGGTTATATTTGAATCTACTTTATTTTCTAGTGCAGATACAGAATTATTTACAAAAAGCATAGAAACAGATGAATCTATACGAGCTATATTTGAATCAAATTTGTTTGACATTGCAGAAGTAGTTAAATCAATTCTAGAAATAGATGAATCAATAATATTTTTAAATAATGATAAAGATGAATCTAATTCAGATTTTGAGTCAATTATCATTTGACTAATATTATAGGCAAAACTAGCATCATTATTAATTGCGAATGCTAATTCACCTAATGTATCTAATGCGGTGCCTGCATTAGTTACAAGATTGTCTATTACCTTTTTTACATATTCAGTTGTTGCAACTGTTGTATTATTTGTATTTGTTGGTTTTGTTATTGCAAATATATCACCATTTAAATCACGTAACACTAAAGTATTTGGATTAGCATCAATACTTATCATTTTATCAATTCTTGAAATAGATAAATCTAAACGAACAATATTTGAATCAACTTTACTTGATAAAACAAACACGTTTGAATCAATTCTAGAAATAGATGCATCTAATCGAGAAGTTGAATTATTCATAGTTGCGTTAATTTTACTTGATAAGTCAAACACATTTGAATCAATTCTAGAAACAGATAAATCTAAACGAACAACATTTGAATCAACTTTACTTGATAAGTCAAACACATTTGAATCAATTCTAGAAATAGATGCGTCTAATCGAGAAGTTGAATTATTCATAGTTGCGTTAATTTTACTTGATAAGTCAAACACATTTGAATCAATTCTAGAAACTGATAAATCTAAACGAACAACATTTGAATCAACTTTACTTGATAAATCAAACACGTTTGAATCAATTATAGAAATAGACGCATCTAATCGAGAAGTTGAATTATTCATAGTTGCGTTAATTTTACTTGATAAGTCAAACACATTTGAATCAATTCTAGAAACTGATAAATCCAAACGACTAATATTTGATTCTACTTTGTTTGACAATATAGAAGTTGTCAAATCAATCTTAGAAATGGACATATCTATCCGAGAAGTCGCATTATTCATATTTGAATCAACTTTACTTGATAAATCAAACACATTTGAATCAATTCTAGAAACTGATAAATCCAAAAGATTAATATTTGATTCTACTTTGTTTGATAATATAGAAGTTGTCAAATCAATCTTAGAAATGGACATATCTAATCGAGAAGTTGAATTATTCATATTTAAATCAACTTTACTTGATAATTCAAACACATTTGAATCAATTCTAGAAACTGATAAATCCAAACGACTAATATTTGATTCTACTTTATTTGATAATATAGAAATGGACGCATCTAACCGAGAAGTCGCATTATTCATATTTGAATCAACTTTACTTGATAAGTCAAACACATTTGAATCAATTCGAGAAACTGACAAATCCAAACGAGCAACATTTGATTCTACTTTGTTTGACAACATAGAAGTTATCAAATCAACTCTAGAAATAGACGCATCTAACTGAGAAGTTGCATTATTCATATTTGAATCAACTTTACTTGATAAGTCAAACATATTTGAATCAATTCTAGAAACTGATAAATCCAAACGAGCAATGTTTGATTCTACTTTACTAGATAAATTAAATGAATTTACTTCTATTCTAGAAAGAGATGTATCTATATTGGAACTAGTTGTATTTACACTAATATTTGAAATTAAACTATTTAAATAACTTAATGATGAATCTATTTTATTATTCATAGTTATCCAATAATTAGAATCATTATTAATAGCACTGGCTAGTTCCATTAATGTATCTAGTGTGCTTGGTGCTGTTCCAATTAGTTTATCTATTTTATTTTGCACATATTGAGTTGTTGCAACAACATTATTAGGAATAAAATTATCTGATTGTGTATTAGCTAATATATTACCACTACTATCTCTCAAGACAATAGTATCTTTAACGACATTTACTGTTGCCGTTGTTGCTGTATTCGCAACCTTTCCAGCTAATGTTATTATTGGCATATTAATTTCGTTTAATTGAAATGTTGGAGCTAAATCATTTGAATTTATTAAGCTCGAATATATTTTTCCATCTGTACCAGCATGAAGTATACCATTTGTATTATTTGACATATATACATTTCCCTGCATATTTATGTCATTTTTAACATAAAATGAATTACTTGCTACAGTTAATTTATTAACACCATTTTGTGATTCACTATATAACTTTTGATTAAAAGAAAAATCTTTTTCAACTTGTAATTGAAGGTCGGTTGTTTGTCTTGGCGATGAATTAATCTCAATGCCTGTAATATATATACTGTTATTTGCTGCGCCGCTAGCACATATTTTAACTTTATGCGTTCCAATTGTAGAAATAGGAAATGTATATGTATATTTAGCCCAGTTTGTACTTTGAATAGCTGCTGAAACACCTGTTGGAGTTGATGCGGTATCAAGATATATAGAGACATCCAAACCAGTTACACTTGATTTTGCAATAAAAGATATAGAATAAGCTGAATCTATAAAACCAAAAGATAAATCTTGTTGTAATACTGCTTTTAATGACATAGGAATTCTCATTTCTAAATATTGTGTTGCTTTACTATCTAAACTTATTGGGGTTGGCATTGTTGGATAATTTAACCCAGAATTAAGTATATTAGCGGTTGATATACTAGTACTATTAGATGCTATTCCATTTACAATAACCCAATTATATAAACCTACATTTCCTGCGGTATATAGATTTTGGACTGCGATTGATCTTGTTAGTGAACCTGGCGCTGAAAAATAGCTGTTAGGAATATTAATAGGCATTGTTGTTAAAGAAGTAGCGCTTGAGTCAACTATCGAACCAATATTTACTAAACCATTAAAATTTGGGTTTTGTATTGAAGCTTTTGAAGCCAATAATGCATCAATTTGTGCGTCAGTATAATTATTACCAGACATTATATAATAATAAAACATTATTTATTTTTTAAAAAAAATATAATTAAACTAAATAATTATATTATTTTATATTATATTATTTTATTTTATTTTATATTATTTTATATTATAATGTCTAATAGTATTGGAATTTCTTTTTCAACATCATCAAATGGAAAATCTGGATTTACAACCGGTGGATTAGGAGGTTTAGAAGCTTTTATTCCTGGCCTTGGCATTCCTATATACGTTAATAATAATCCAAGCTTAGGAGCTTATTTAGGAGGGGGTCTTAAAGGAAGAATGCCTCAACCATTAATTATCCATGACAACACACATGAATTTTCTAAAACGCGTTTCTTATTGAGAGATGCATGGAATACAACCTCCTATTCTGGAAGTTCAAATCCTAAACGCATTGTTACACCATTTAGGGCAGTTTATAATGCTGGGGATCTTTTAAGTAGACAAAATTTTTCTTGCGGAGGAACTTGCCAGGCACCACAAAGTAGACCTAATATGCGTGGTCTAAAACAACATTTCGGACACATATCCAATACTTGTCAAGCTGATGTGTTTTGGTCTCCATCGCAAATGGATTTAGCCGTTCCTGCATCTGCTTGCAATACTAAATTTGTGTACGATGGTTCTGATTATATCAAGTTTAAGAAAGATCAGGCTATAAATAGAAACTATAATGATAGATCTTTTGGCGGAGATGATTATGCTAGTTCTCAATCAAAGTGGCGCGCTATTAGACGATACTAATTCCACCTTTTCAAAGGTGGAGCCAAACTTTTAAAAAATATAATTTTAATAAATTATTAATTAGTATAAGTAATTAAATATATGTAATCTATTATATATATTTAATAATATAGTATATGTGTGGCATCTATGGTTGTATAAAAAACGATTTTAGTAATAATTCAATTGATATTTCTACAATTATCTTAAAAGGATTAAATATACTTAAAAACAGAGGTTATGACTCGTGTGGTATATATTTAAATAATAGCAATAGTAATAGCAATAGTTCACAAATAATTAAACTCGGTATTGATGGGGATATAATTAAATTAAAAGAAAACGCAAATAAAACTATATTTGATGTATTAGATAACTTATTTGTGCGAAATAATTTAGCATTTGAAAACTCATTATATACACTCGGTTTCGGGCATACACGCTGGGCGACTCACGGTGCCAAAACAGATTACAATTCGCATCCTCACGTTTCTAATAATAAGCAATTTATTCTTGTTCATAATGGCATTGTGTCTAATTTTAACACACTTAAAGAAATTTACCTATCAAACTATACATTTTCTTCCACAACAGATTCTGAAGTAATAGTAAACATGATTGAATACTTATACAAACAAGACGAAATAAATACTAGTTTATTAGATGTATTAAATATATTAACCAAGTTATATTTAAATGGTACTTGGGCATGCATAATACATAATATTAAAGAACCAAATAAATTATATTTTATTAAAAATGGTTGTCCATTAGTAATAGGTAAAACTAAGAACGATTCTATGTATATTTTAACATCTGAACCCTCTGGATTTATGAATTTAGTTGATAATTACTTTTCTTTAGAAGATGGATGTGTTGGTTATATTGGTACGAATGAATTATTTATTTCGGGAGATTATAATCAATTTGACACCATTAAATTAAACGACACTGATCTAACATTGGACCCAAAATATAAATTCTGGATGTATAAAGAAATTAAAGATCAAATGAAGTTAGATGTCTTTATTGACCCATTAGTAAATATGCCACGATTTACAAAAGACCAAATATTATTTAATATAAATGGATTACTAACTAACAAAAAGTATTTGTATATTCTTGGATGCGGTAGTTCTTTTTATGCTGGATTGCTTGCTGAAAATATGTATAGAAAACTAGGTATTTTTAAGTTTATTAATGTAATTGATGCGGGTGAATTTAATAGCAGTTATTTAAAATTAATCGACGAACCTGAAGAAAATTTGTTAGTTATGTATATTTCTCAATCTGGTGAAACTCGTGATTTAATAGTTGCTTCTGATATTTGTCATAAATATAATCCAAATATAAAAACTATTGGAATTATAAATGTAATCGGTTCTTTACTTTCTACAAAAACAAGTTATAACATTTATACGAATTGTGGTAAAGAAAATTCTGTTGCGTCAACAAAATCATTTACATCTCAAGTAATTGCATGTAATTTATTTGGATTATACACGTATCAACTAAAACATTATTTAGAATATCATTTTTTAACTTATTATGACAAAGTATATAACGACTTATCTATTTTACAATTAGATATTAGCAAAGTACTACAACAAAAGGATCATATCCAACAAATTGCCAAAAAAATTATTGCTAATAAAACCCGCAATATGTTTATCTTAGGAAAAGACAATTTACATGGAATAGCATTAGAAGGAGCATTAAAAATAAAAGAAGTTTCTTATTTTCATGCAGAAGGATTTAATTTAACCTCCTTAAAACATGGACCTTATTCATTAATTGAGTCCAATACGCCTATTATTGTCTTATATAATGAATTAAATCATTCAGTGAAAAGTGTTATTGAAGAAATTAAAACTAGAGAGGCATTTGTTATTGAAATAAGCCATTCAACAGATTTGACTGAAAACAATATACTTGTTTCATTTAATGAAACATTTTATCCCATTTTGACAACCATTTGTTTGCAACTTCTTGCATATTATATGTCAATTGAACAAGGAATTAATCCAGATACACCACGTAATTTGGCCAAAGTGGTAACAGTTGATTAAAAAATTGATTTTTTTAAAGTGTTATAGAGATTTTATAACTAATAATACCTTCTTATAGATATGTCGTCAATTAATAATTCTAACTTTTACTTTGAAGTCATTGAAAATGAATATAGTATATTCAAAAATAAGTATCCGAATTCTGAATATATACCATTAGCCTACATTTCAACTATTTTAACCCATCATTTTGGTGAAAATAGTTGTATATTATCTTATTCACCAAATCATCTTGTATGTAAAACAACGATTCAAATTTTGTTATCAACTGTTCCTATTACAAATTGGAAATATAATAGACCTCCTGACGCAGTTCGTTGCAATGATATTGCTTTATATATTTACAATTCGCAAACACCTATTGATACAATGATGTATTTAAATTATAATAATAAAACACATACATTTGAGGTGCTTGATGGGATACATCGGTTTACCGCACTTAAAAAGTTGTATGAAGAAAATAATAAACCTCTTGAACTTCTATGTCCAGGCGATTTTGGTTCTAATGGAGATGCAAAATGGTTATACGCGAGCCCTATTTTACTCAATATTCGGTTTAATGCGACCGAGGGAGACCTAATTGAAACCTTCAAAAACTTGAATAAAAGCCAGGCTGTTCCAGATTTGTATATTAAAGATAATGCCAAGGACAAAAAAGAGATCATTGAACGGATTGCAAATGAATGGCAGATAAAATATAAAAAGCATTTCTCGTCAAGTTCTAATCCGATTACAGGTAATACAAATAGAAACAAATTTGTTGAATTGCTAGATAAATTATATGATAAATATGAAATTGAAGAAAAAGGTATAACAAAATTAAATGCTATTTTAGATAATGTAAATTCATATCTAATGAGAAATATTCCGAAAAAGGTGTCTGGAGATATTCGATTTAGATGTAGTGAATCTGGTTGTTATTTATTCTTATTAAAAAATGATGTTTTATTAGATAAATTGTTTTAAAAAAATAATATTTATTTTTTATTAAAGTTTATTGTTAGTTTTTATTCTCATTAAATAGTAAATGTCAACTCCCTATGGAATATCTACATCAATCGGTTCACAAACTTTTTCTCAATATGTCAACGCACCCATTACTGGTCCTTTAAGTACAAATCAGTTTCCAAATGTGCTTCCTTATCACAGCTATGGGATTTTAGCAGGACAAAGACCAACTCCTCCACAATTTTATCCTGGTCAAACACCTATTAATTCTAATATGGGTGTAATTCCTCGCCAACAATATTTAAGAGCAACTAGTATTAGCAATTTTGAAAAAGCAAAACAGGATATTTTAGGTAAACTATCCACTCCAATTACAAAAGTATCTTATTCATCCCAACGCCAAATGGCTGTTTCAAGCCATGTTAATTATATTGCGCCTGTTGCGTCATCAATGTATATAGATAAATTAAAAAGTATTGCTGTTGGAAAATCTGCCTATAAGGTTGGTTTACCAATGGAAGCACCTATTAGCACAAAAAGTTATGATACTAGTGTGCGTAGAAGTAGTTTACGTAGAGCTCGTTCAGGTGGGTCAGTTGCACCTAAAAAGAAGGGGTCAGTCTACAATTATAGTTTGACGCAACCTGGTATTAATGGTTGGGGATCAATTCCAAGACAGAACTACTAATTACAGGGGGCGCGCCCCTGTACGACCCGCTTCAGAAAACCTAGGTTTTTCGAACCTTTCCTTTATATATTTTATAGAGAGCATCAATGTAAAATGTTTGGATCCACCTTTTTAAAGGTGGAAAAGGTAGAATTTTTTATTTTATACATAGTATATAATAATGAACAAGTACTTTGTTGAATTCTTAGGAACTTTATTCCTTGTTTTTGTTATTTTTGCTACTAACAATTATTTAGCAATTGGTGCCGCATTGGCCATTGCTGTTTTACTTGGAGGTGCTATTAGCGGTGGCGCATTTAATCCTGCTGTTTCTATTGCTATGCTTTACGCCGGTAAAATGCCTCGTTCAGATTTAATTCCTTATATTGTTGCCCAAGTTGCTGGTGGTTTAGCAGCGTTTGAATTGTACAAGATGTCTCTTCGTTAAGCGAATTATTTTAATTAAAGGAAGGGTTTGGAAAACCTTAGTTTCCCAAGGAAATATTTTGTTAGTTATATATATAATGGTTAAAAGAACGCATAAAAGAAAACAAAGAGGAGGTGATTGGTATAATCCAGCATCTTGGTTTTCTTCATCTACTGATCCATATGCTCCTAAAAAGTCGTGGGCTGATTGGTGGTCGTCTACAACTGGTTCTGCTGAAGCATCCCTGGCATCTGCGTCTGAAAGTATTTCTTCTGGTGCTCAAAATATGGTAAGTAGTGCAAATAATTATCTTAGTCAAGATATAAATGTAAGTGGCAATAATCCAACTAATAACCAAATACAATCTAATCCAGTTAATCCAATTAATAACCAAATACAACCCAACCCTGTTGGAGGTAAAAGAAGAAAGTCTAGGTCTAAATCTAAATCATATAAGGGTGGAAAAGGTTTAGGGATTACTTATTATGCTACTCCTATAACTGGTATTAAAACTGCTCAGCCAAATTATTGGATTAAAGGCGGTAAGAAATCTAAAAGAAAGTGTGCTAGAAAAGTTAAAAAAACTCGTAGATATATAAAATAAAATATTATTAATAATATAATGTATAAAGGTTACAAAAATATATTATATTATAAAAATCCTGAAAATATAATATCCAATAAACTAACAAAATGTAGTAAATGCAATAAATTTAATTCGATAATAGTAGAACCAATAAATACAATGAATTATTATTATTGCGTTTATTGTTGCAATCCAATACAAATTAGTAAGAAAAAATAATAAATATATATTACTAATATTTATAATATATATTCCAAACCAGCTTAAAGAGATGCGTATTGTTAGTTAATTATTAAACACTTTTTCGAATCAAATGGGCTATAAGCAAAGTTATAAAAGAAATAAGCCATAGGTGATACAATGTAAGGACTATTGTTTTTACTCTTGTCTTCAATTAACAAATAGTTGTCACTTATATTTTCAATTGTTACATATCCAAAATTTCGATGGTGTTTGATAATAGACCATAAACTATTCTTAAACCCAAGTATAAAATCATTAATATCCATATTTTTACTTTTAATAGAAGCGAAACAACTAACAACTTCTTTATCTTTTTCAATATAAATACACGTTTTTCGAAATAAATAAGCACTAATAATTTCTCCGTCTACAATCAACATTTTTAAGAATATGTTGCCAGTTGTAATTAATTCAAACAAATTTGATAATTCTGGATACACAAGTATATCCCATAAGGCCTCTGTTTCTTTTAAAAAATTGTAAAAATAATATAAATTTTGTTTATCCCCTGTTAATAAACTAATGTTTGCTGATAGTATAGGTGGAATAATATAATGACTGTCTCTTAATTGGTAACAATATGTTTTATATATAGTTAAAGGAATAATTCCTGTCAATTCTTCTTCTCTTTTAAATAAACTAACACTTATACTCCTATTTAAATGACTTTGATTATATTCGTGCGTTTGAATTAATTGTGGTGCTATTTGTTGCTTTCTACATGCTTTATTAACACATAAATAATCGACATAATATACATCCATATGATTAAACTTAGAATTATAATTATTTTGAATTTGAACGTGTAATGGTCGACTTGTTATGACTCCAATTATTTCGTCTTGATTAAATGTATCGCTACTCTTACTATGTATAAATGTAGTAGGTTTTGTATATAACGAACAAAAAGTTTTTGTTGAGTGTCCTACAAAATAAGGTACTATATTTTCTTTTTTGGGATAAAATAGGTTATCTTTATTGCGAAAATAGTTTAATTGAATTAGGACAATAAAATCTTGTAATTGTTTGTTAGTTAGTGAATGAAATACATATGTTTTTATTGCCTTTATATTTGTATACTTGTTTTTTTCTGGCAATTCATAACGTATTATTCCTTTATTATATAGCCAATAATAAAAGTCATAAAAATGAAACACTGGTTGAAGTGACCAGAATCTATATTTAACTTTTATATATAATATAAATAGTATAACTAACAAAATAAGAGTTGCCAATATATACACTCCAATAAGATACAATTCCATTAACAAACCATAAGACTTTAATATATAATTATTATCGTAATTATATATTTATAAATTTATTTTTTCTATTATTTGTATTTTATATTTTTATTTCTTATTAATCACCACTTCTTTTGCCAAATTTTTAATAATCTTATTAATATTGCTTTGTTGTTCCTCAACTGTCCCTCCTGACATTGCGTTCATTACTATTTTAAGATATTGATCGTTTTTCTTTGAATCGGAATCTCGGCAATCAGGATATTTTTTAATCCATTCACTAATCTGTCGTATATTTTTCATCGTCAATTGTTTAATTGCCTGTATAATAAGTGGTTTATCATCTGCCTCCTTAATCCACTCATTTTGCGTTTTAATATATAATATTTCTCGCCTTAAATCGGAACAATGTATGGGTCTCATATGTGAGTCCAATTCATTCAAGTTGGTTAAAAATAAGTCTGATATTCCATCTACATACCCCTCTTGACCAAAGTTTTCTAAATCAGATAACTTTACATTTATAGATTCAATAAATTCATTCAAGTTTAGAGCATCTTTGCATGTCTCGTTTAAAAATACATTTAAATTAAATGTCTTATTATTTGAATTTGAATTCATAATTGTATTATTAATCGTATTATTGTTAGTTGTAACAGGTTGTTGCTGTTTTAAAATCTCAATAATTCCCTTTTGAAACTCGCTGTTTTGTTTCATCATATCGAGAAATAATTGTGTTGTTAGCTTAGTATCATCTACTTTTTCTTCATCATCTTCTTGTATGATGTCTTTAAGTGTATCTTTGCACACGGGATTTTTGCTATATTTTATATGTTTGTATAAACTCTGACGATGTTTGTAGTCACTGTTACACGCACATATAAACGGCGCTTTTTTGTAAGTCGAATCGGAAGCATTTGTAAGTCTTTCATGCTTTCGAGTGAAGCAGTGTCGGGACCAGTCAGACATTTTAGAGCATTGAAAGTCACATTTTTCACATAAAAAAAAGTTGGCGTTTTTTGGCGCGTTTTTTGACATATATTAGACTTACAAAAAAAACGCCTAAATAGTTTTCCAAAATATATATAAATTTTATGCTAAGACAAAAATACGGTAAAAAAATATTTTTGTGACGTATATGATAAGAAACCCGGTTTTAGACCCCCTTTTTCAAAACTTTATTTAGGTTTTCAAATTCTGACATTTTAAAAATGTCAAAAAACCATTTCCCTTTTTACTTTTTGGAATTTTTTTGTTACTGAAAGTTTAACTAATATTTCAATGATATTTTATGTTATGTATCATGGTTTAAAATAATTATTTTTGAAAAATCGAGATTTTTGTAAGTGTCATCTTTAAGTTCAAATTTAATATATATTATTATTATTCCCATTTTGGCGACAAATGGGACACCGATTATATAGGGAACTTAATTCACCGCATCTCACGTAACAATTATTGCATAAGTAATGTGTGCATCCGTATCTGTTGCATAGATATCCAGATTCAAAGCAAATAGGACAACTAGCATCTCGTTGAAATAATATATTTTTAGCATATAATTGTGGATAGTCAATATTTAGGTCTTTTACATAAAATGAAACATTTAGTTTACTAGTCCACAAAGTATTGATTTTTTGAAATGTACTTGTATTAATATTATTTATTTCTATATGTGGATATGCTTCATTTGGAAATAAATTATTAGTATTATTAGACTTTATTTCAATTAAAACAAATTCATTTATGTGAAATAGTTGCTTTATAATAGGACTAATTGAGTCATATAATTGTTTAATAGTCCAATTTGGATTTATATGAATACTTTTTATATTTGTACTATAGAGTGGAGTAAAACTAACTGGAATAGAAAGCAATGACATAGTTGAGATAAATTTATATTAAATAAGTGTATCGTTTATTTAATATAAATACTATTTGTATAAGTTTTTTCAATTTTATATTCTAATTAGGTTTCACAAAAATATACAAATACTGATATTCATATTGACATTGTAATAAATCGATCTTTCCTTCCAATATAAATCCACATCCTTGTGCTTCATCAATTATTTGTTGTGTATCAGGCATATACATAATATGTTCCTGTTTTCTTATATATCCATTATTGTCATTTTTAAATTTTTCAGTAAACTTAGCAATCCCCGATTCTTCATTTAGGTCAAACTTGGCAGAATATGCGAAATCATCAAACTTCACTTTTGTGCTGGTAATACGCTCTTTGGCATACTTTTGAGGCGACACGAATAATAAGGGATTGCCCGGGGGCAAAATAGGGTCAAAGTGCTTCCTATCGACTAAATGGACTACTAAGTAACCGCCTGGCATAAGCCATTGAAAGCAATTATTGAAAAATTGACGTTTATCTTGGAAATAATAAACAGTAAAATACATACTTAAAATATGTGTAAATGAATTTGGATTGAATTCACCTTGAACCAAAGCATCCCCTACTTTATAATTACCTTGTGGATACAATTCTTTTGCTTTGGCAATCATTGCTGGCGAAATATCTAATCCAGTTATGTTAAATCCTTTATCAGCAAGTTGCGATACATGATGCCCAGTTCCGCAACCGATATCTAATATAATACTTTGACTGGTAGGTGAAGTTTTATTAACTAGTTCACCAACTTCAAATTCATCTTTCATATTATTAAATACAAGATAATCGTATACATCAGCATAAAATTTATCATATAAATCAGTTCCGGATTTAAATACAAATTGTTCGTTTTGTTCAAATCCTTCTTTAAATATAGTAAATCGTCTAAATGAAATAACTAACAAAAAAAACAATGTAACAAATGTTAGCATTTTACCCCAAATAGATGCCTTATTATATGCGGAAATAATAGAATTTATTGTTTTATTTATTTGCCCGACAACTGTTGTCATGGTTATTACTTTATATAAACATTTTTATATTTAATTATGTTTAATATTATTATTTTAAATATTTAGGTATTTTATTGATGAATAATATTTATAGTTATTTAACACCTTATGGAATTATTAGTTTATATAAAAATGAAACATATATTACACCAGAATTTGAAAAAGGAAATTACTGGCATGAAGATACATTATTAATGCTTAAAAAATATATTGACCCTAATAAAAATATTCTAGAAATTGGAGCGCATTGTGGTACATCAACAATAGTATATGCTTCATTTTTAAATAAAGGAAAAATATATGCTTATGAACCACAAAAAAAAATATTTGAATTGTTACAATATAATGTTAGTATAAATAATCTAAATGACAAAATACATATTTTTAATAAAGGTTGTTTTTGTTATGAAGGAAATGGAATAATGAATGACATCGATTTAGATGGAGGAGGTGGAAATATACAAAAAAGATATGACGATGAAAATAATATGGTTTGTAATTTTGGAGGGGTATTTTTAGGAAAAAATGGTGAACAAATTAATTTAGTTACTATTGATTCAATGAAAATTGATAACATTGGATTTATTCATTGTCATGCTCAAGGTTCAGAAAGTTTTATTTTTTCAAAAGGAATAAATTTAATAACTAAATATAAACCTTTTATATTATTTTCAAATAATAGAAGACAAAATACTTATTTATATAAAGAAGTATGCTTAAATTATTTAAATTACTATGAAGAATCTAACTTTGATTTAGTTGACTTTTGTATAAATAACTTAGGTTATAGTATTATATATAATTTTAATAATAGCATTGATGATTTATTAATTCCGCCTCAAGATAACTTTGATAAAATTATACATATTACATATAAAAATATAGAAAAACTTAGCATAATAAAACAAGAATGGAATAAACTAAATCCAGAATATAATATTAAATTATATGATGATGATTTATGTAAAAAATTTTTATTAGAATATTATGGAAAATTATATTGTGATATTTTTGAATATATAAAAGATGGACCAATTAAAAGCGATTTTTTTAGAGTTTGTATATTATACATTTATGGTGGAATATATGTTGATGCTGATATAAAACCATTAGTACCATTAAATACATATTTGGAAGAAGATTTAGAATTATCTACATGTATTTCTTATAACTATCATATAAGTAGACCTATTTGGGCATATAATCCACATTTTATTGTATCAAAAAAATTTAATAGCAATATATACTCAATAATTAATTCTTATGTTGAGATTTTTAATAAAAAAGAAGAATACTCATATTGGAAATGGTCTATATGTTGTTTTTTTAATAATATTAGCATAGATTTTAATTATGTTCCAAATGATAAAAACATATTTATTTTTAATAATAAAAAATATCAATTTTTAACAGAAAATGTTGTAAGTGATAATACAAAAAAAATATTAAATTTTTCAAATTATTTAGAATACAAAGATATTAACTTTGTTGATGTTTTTTGTAGTTATAATAATGTTAATGTTTTTAAAAATTTTGATAATAAAAAAAACTTATAATTTATTATACTTTTAATTTATAATAAAGTAATAAGCAAAAAATTTTTGCTTCAGAAATCTTAAAAGTGGAAAATGAATGATATTGAAATTAATGACATAAGACAACAACGCGATTTTAAAGGAATTACCTTTAGCGAATTTAAAAAAACAGACGTCAAAAAAGAATTAATTAAAAATCTATATAATGCCAAAGTAGAACCCGCATGTTATTGGAGTGCAGAATTAATTTGCTCAGGACATTACTCGGAATTATGGGATATTATTATAGGATTTTATACAAAACATATACATATTGGCAATCCCAAATTAATCACCTATCTAGATTTACGTATAAATAATTTTAAAGATATCATAACAAATGGGTTTGTAGACCAAGAGATTCGTCTTAGAAATAGCGAGAAAATGCGACGACTTTTTTGTGAAATAATGTGTGTATTTTGTGAAGCAAAGAAAAAACACTGCTATAATGAGGTTAAAGTAAAAAAAGAAGATTTCGATATGACACAAATGACGGAACGTTTTAAAGCACCTACAATTGAATTTATAACAGATGTATTTTTAAAAGATGATCCAAAAGAAGTTTTTATTGCGTCTAATGAATTAGCATATAATATTACAGAAAATGGTAAGAATAGTATTAGCGCTTGTTATTGGTTAGAATGGATTATTGAATTTGAAACAATTTGTAAAAAAAACAAAGATAAAATACGTTGTGAACGAAGAATCTTTGCAAATGTGGAAAGCAAACTACAAATGGATATTATTTGGTTAGTATGGGATATATTTTTAAATGAGGCTGAAAAGAGACCAGCATTAATTAAAAAAATAGTACAAAGCGCATTAAATATTTTTTGTTTAAAATATACCGCGGGATGTCAAAAAAAGCGTCGTCTATTAATGTATTTTATAATAGAAGTATTTACTGAACCATTTTCTTTGGAAGAAGAAATGATAAAAGACAAACAGAAAATTAAAAATATTACAGGAAATATAAGTAAAATTTATAAACAAATAAAGAAAAATGAACATTCGCCTGGAACTGATTATTTATATCACAATATGAAATCAACTAATTTAGAAAGAACGATTGCTAAGTTAGAAACAATGAATAGTTTAGGTGCGGAATATATTCCAAGGTTAGAAAATGATTAAAATATTTATGTAGTATATGTCTTTTGGAAAGTATACTTATGGAAATTCGAATATTCATATACATTCTTGGAATGAACGTACAACATTAAGCGTTGGTAAATTTTGTTCAATTGCCGATAATATAGATATATTTTTAGGAGGAAATCATAGAAGTGATTGGGTAACAACATTTCCATTTGGACATATAAACAAAGATATATTTACAAATTTTAATGGAAAAGGTCATCCTAAAACAAATGGAAATGTTGTTATTGGAAATGATGTTTGGATTGGTTCACATTCAACTATAATGTCAGGAGTAAATATAGGTGATGGAGCAATAATTGCTTGCGATAGTCATGTTATAAAAAATGTTGAACCCTATAGTATAGTAGGTGGCAATCCAGCTAAATTAATTAAATATAGATTTTCTGAAAAGCAAATTAATGAGTTACTAAAAATAAAATGGTGGGATTTCGAGGATAATAAAATAAATGAATTATTGCCATATTTATGTGATAATGATATTGATAAATTTATTAAAATCGCTTCTAAATAAATTATAATATATTTATATTATATAATTACTATTAAGTAATGGCTAAAAAAACATTAAAATCAATGATTTTTGGTAATAAAAAGAGTACGCGTAAAAATAATACTGTTAAAAAAGGTTCTACATTTATAACGCAAAAACAACAGCAAAAAATAGTTATAACATTTCTACAAATGTTAAATACAGTTAAATTATATCATTGGAAAACACATAGTCATTCTCAACATGTAGCATCCGATACATTATATACCGATTTAAATGCTTCTATTGATGAATTTGTTGAGATTATGATGGGAAAAGAGGGTAGCCGAGTTAATCTAACTGGTCAAAAGTCAATTCCTTTGTTAGATTATACAAATATCAATGATTTCAAAAAAGAAGTAGAAAGATATAAAAATTTTTTAATTAATATGGATTTTATAAATGTAACTAACAATAGCGACTTATTAAATACGCGTGATGAAATTTTAGGATTATTAAATAAATTTACTTATTTATTAACACTCGAATAAAATATATTATAATTAGGTGAAAATGATAAATTATAATATATTTTTTAATTATAATGAGTATATCTGGTGATTTGCCATCTACAAAGCCTTTAAGTCTTTCTAGTTTATCTAGTTTTAAAGATAGTTTAATATCTTCGACAAAAAACACATTGAATAATATTACAGATGGAGCAAATGAATTATTAAATACAAGAACAGCTGAAATTAGTAATATTGGTTCCAATTCTAACTCTAGTTCTTCTACATCTTTTCTTTCAAATATAACTTGGCAAACTTGGATAATTATTATACTTGTTTTAGCACTATTTGGATTAAATATTTTTACTTATTTAGCAAAAGGAACTGCCGAATTAACATCTCTTGTCGATATGATATTTGGACCAATATTAAAACTACTTGGTTACGCTACTATTCAAACAACAAAACAAGTTATTGAAAAAGGTACTGATGGTATAAATGCTGTTTCCGATACAGCTGTATCAGGTCTTGATAAATTGGAAAACGTCGCAACAGGCAAACATGCGGAAAGTTCATTGCCAATAAATCAAACTGCCAATAATGATAATATAGGCATGGATGAGTGGCAAGAAAATCCACTTGATAAGGCATTACATCATGCACAAATGGATATTGATAGTGTGGAACCAGACCAAGCAAATAGTAGTATTCAATCTTCAGGTAAATCAGGATATTGCTATATTGGTGATAGCAATGGAGTAAGAACATGTGCAAAGGTTGGCGTAAATGATACTTGCATGAGTGGTGACATTTTTCCATCAAATGATATTTGCATTAACCCTAATTTGAGAGCATAATATATAAATTTTAAATAATAATAGTTTCTATATTAGATGAGTTAGATTGTATATTATTAGATACACTTATTACATAATATTGATATGTTCCAGGTTGTTGAATAGAAATACTTGTTGTAAATATATTTGCATTCACAATTTGGATTAAAATATTATTTTGATAAATAAAATACTTATTTATGGGCAAACATAATGGATGTGTTTGTTTCCATTTAAGTGTAAGATTATTGTTTGAATAAGATACATCAATAATGATTGGTGGACTAGGTCTAATAGCACTTTGAATAAATTTTGCGTTAATAGGCCATTTATTAGTTGAGTTAGACATAGTATATCTTTGTCTTGGATACCAAGTTGGAGTACCATCATTCCAGCATAAGGGCTCTATACGTCCTGGCACATCTGAATCAGTAGTTAGATTGCATATTTGGTTTGCCTTAAAACTCTTTGTTTCTCCTGTGCAAATATTTTCCTGTATACTACATACCATACTTCCACTATCTTGAATAACTATTGGTGGAGTATCTGGGAGTTGGGGCACCGGTGGCACAGTAGGACCACTTGGAGGCACCGGTGGAGGAGGTGGAGGCACTGGTGGTTCAGATGTGGATGATTGTATTGTAGATGGTATACTGGGATATACATTATTAATTGGTTGAGGACAAGTTACTGGTAAAAGAGTTGGTCCAAGTACTTGTCCTGATATAGGATCTAAAGCAATATTAAATGTATCAACACGTTTTAATGAACTCGTATTTGGATTTGTTATTCCATTGGTACTTTGAGAGGCCCAAGTTGTGTTTCTATTTGTCCATTGCCCTCGGGCAATTTTTGAATATCGTTGTGCTTTTGTTAGATTTCCGCTATTTGCTTTGTATTGTAATACATTCCCTTTTGCTAACATTTGTAAATTATATGATACTAATGGACTAGGAACTAACTTATTAGAATAAGGTAACTTTACAAAACCATTGCTAGTCGAATCATTTACTAAAGAACAACTATTTTGTACACGTGACCATTCTCTAGGTGGTTGTGGTAAATAGCATCCAGAATTTATACCATTCTCAATACAAGACATCTTACTATATGGTGCTATTTTATATAATTGAAACTAATAAACTAATAAATCAAACAATAAAAAAGATTTTAATAATATTTTATTTATTTATTACGTTTTTTATTTGTTAAATTGCACCTTTTGTCGCGTTGTCCATTTTTGTTACACATTTGCGGGTCTTTATATCTTTTATCTTTGCTACCATTCGTCTTTGTTGGCATACGCAAATCAGTAGTTTTGCGAGTATTTTCTGGCATCACAATATATTATTTTTTAATATACAATAATATATTCTATTTTATTTCAATTTTTTTTACATAGTAATAGAGTTATCATTTCCATAAAAGTACCATCTTAATGACAAATAATTTGGCATTTTAACACTCATAGAATTAAATCCTTGCATATTTGTATTTGGTCCTTTTGCAACTAATCCGGCTATTTCTCCAATTCCTAGTGCATAATTATGATACCATAAATCTGAAATATAACCAGAAAAGCCACCATTAGGAGCAACATATACATTGCCATAATTTTGTTTTGGTACTCCGTGCAATTCATGGCTTTTCACAATAGTTCCATTTACATAAATATCTAATGTTGTATTTTCACAACGAATAATAACATTTACCCATTTATTTAAAGGAATATCTTCAATAGTTACTTCTTCATTAATTACATTATATGTATTCATAAAAACAGTAAGATTATTCTTATTTGGATCTAAATATAACCCGGGAGCATTATTAGGAAAGTTAAGGCCTTGTTGATCTGAACTAGATGTAAAGTCATTGCCTTTATAGAAGATGCATCTATATTTACCTGAATTGTAAGTTAAGTCATCAATAAAAATCCATACAGACCAAGTAAACTCAATCCCCTCGGTTGCGTTTACTGAACGATTAATTGTTACAGCTCCTTGTGAATTTGGGTCTTGTGGAACAACAATTAATTGCTTGGCATCAACCATCCCATCAACCACTTTTGGATTATTGCTTGGTGTATAAAAATAACCTAAAATCATTACTCCTAAACGAAGCAAAATAATAAACGCAAAAAGTGTAAAAAGTAAAAAGGCAAACTTTGCTATTAAACTATTTGACTCTAAGAATTCTTGTGTATATCCACTTGGAGATGAAGAAGAACTACTATAAGAACTAGAACTGCTATTTCCAGAATTGCTTGAATAATCCATCTACTATATCATAATAATATAAAATAACTAAATACAAATACACAAAATACAAATCTAAACACCTAAAAATATATAATTATTAAATCGTTACACTTGCATTTTCAACATCATTTTGCATAACTGTTACTTTTACTGAATATTGTCCAAATAGATTACCTAACCAACTACCTCCATAACCTTTTATATATGTATCCCATGCTTTTTGAGGGTCGGTCGCATTTGGCCAGTATTGTAAATTTGCTGTCCAGCCTGAAAATCCACCATTAGGAGTAATATACACGTTTGTGTCAGGATCTATTTTGGCAACACCGGGTAATACACAAGTTCGAACTAATTTCCCATCTAAATATAAATCTAATGTGCGACCATAAACACTCATTAAAAGATTCGTCCATTTTTGGATAGGAACATTTGCAATAGGACAATTATGAACAGTGTAGTTTTCGCCAGCTTCAGGTTGATCATCTAATCCAGGATAAACTGCAAGAGAAATAATCATATTATTTTCAGCAGGAGCAAGCGTAACTGATGGACAAGGCTCTTTTGTTCCAGTACCACTAGTCATGCGTCCAAACACGACTTTGGGTTCACCATATCTATAATTCCAGTCATCAATATAAAACCAAATTGAATAAGTATAGTTGCTTGTATTTCCTCCAGAAGTAGAACTAGCTAAACTACTAGCAGACACGGTTTGCATTGTTTTTGCTGATATAACTCCTGACAATGTATTCACATCTTTCATTATATAACGAACCACAATAACTAACAAAATTATTATAAATACTAACATCAACAAAGTTTTTACTTCCATTATATATTATAATACTAGAAATTATAATATACTCTAAATCAAAATCAAAAACAATCAAATAAATTATTAAATATTTTCAACAATAATTTGGTCTTCTGAATTTGGGTCTGATGGAGGATTTTTATCTTTTAATGAATTATATAATGTAAAAATAGTATAATAATCTAACGGTTGCTTAAAATACAGCATATTTGATATATTACAACTAATTCCATTTTGTGATCCAACAGTTAACATATCATAATTCATATATGGAACAACACCTATTTCAGATTTAACTAATTTACCATTATAAAAAATATCTAAAGTTCCACCTCTATTATTAATTACAATATTATTCCACTTTTGGAGTTTTACATTGGGGTCTCTGTAAACCAAATAATTTCCTTCATTATCATATTCATTATATGAATGCATTAATGATCCATCATTGTTAGTTATATCTTTTATTTTTTCTATAAAACTTTTACCGTTAGTACCAATTTCTTGATTATTGTCTTTATTATTTTTATTATTTATATTTTCTTTTTTCCATTTTGCCAAATCAGAAAGAGTCGCATTTCCATTAATTGAGTTATCATTATTTTTGTCAAACTTTTTACTTGTATCTTTTACATATACTAACAATGAATTTGTAGATGGATTATATTTTATAATTGGATTATTACCATAATTAAAAATAATTGTATCTTGCGAATAAGATGCTTTTGTACTTGGCGGAAAAGAATCAATATATGTCCAAAAAGAAATAGCATATTGATAATTGAATTTATCGCTATCATTTAAATTTTGATAAGACGCAATATTATGAATTTGTTCTGTTGAAATAGGTTGATTAATTAATAATTTACCACCCTGTTTCAAATACTTTGTTTTAATGTAAGGAGTCAACCAATAAAATATAAAAAAATAAATACTTAATAATGAGATAGCAATTAATAAAAAGATTAGTTCTGTTTTACTAGCAATTTGCATTTCAGGCATTCCTGGTGGTGGACTAGTAATTCCAAGACTATACAAAATTTTATTTAATGATATAACAAAAAGACAAGGAATATACAATATAGTATTCACTATAAGTCTATAAAGAGGTTTTTTAGGTAGAAACCCACCAGCATTCAACACCTTATATATCAATCCTAGTAATACACAAAATAATAATAAGTTAAATATGATGGAACCCACTCTTTCAGGTTTAGAAGCATCTTGGTTGAATACTCCTATTATTTTTAATGCCCCATATATGAGTAATCCTGAAATAAACAATGCGCCTACAATATATAATCCTTTAAAAAAGGTGGTAAATGTGGGAATATCTGGATCTACAGAACCTAGTCCAGAATTAGCCAAATAATATTGATAAACACTTATCATAGCATACATTACAATTCCAACAAATAGCAAGAAAAAAACAGATGCTCCTCCATATGTAGACATTATATTTAAAGGATTAATAAAATAAAGTAATGCTACAGCAAAGATAAACAAGAAAAAATATATTGTATATTTTGTTCTTGTATCGTATAACTCTTTTATATTTTTGGGTAAAGAATTATATACAGATGTATCAGCTGAACTTGTTTTTTGATATATTATTATTGAAAACAATATAAAGAAGAAAATGAGTAAAAAGTTAATAATAACTGATGTATTGTTTTCAGGCACTTTGGCTTCAAATATGCCACCAATACTGATCATACTAAAAAATCCTCCTAAACCGATTAAAACTAACAAAACATAGATAAGTGGTAAAAAATAGGAATTGGATGAGCCAGGAAGAAGTGACAATAGTGAATTTGCAGGATTTAATTTAAACGATTGTACTGAACTTATTAATCCAGATAAAAGTAATAATATAGGTAATGTGACAAATATTTGTAGTCCAAATGCCTTATTAAACCCATTTGGATTTAAAATATATATAAGAAGAACTAAAAATGTAAATAATGATAATATGATAGTAAGTACATTATAGGATTTAATAGATAAGGCTAAATTATTTGTATCACTCATAGTATATTTATATTATATATTATGAATATTATATATTATGATTTTTATGTTTATTGTTACATATTTTCTAGGGCAGTCTTTTGTCCGTGACATTCACGACAAAGTGCAACCAAATTAGTAACATCATTGCTACCTCCATGTTCCAAACGAATTTTATGATCTACTTCAAATGTATGTGTTAACTTATTTGTACATTGTCCACATTTCCAATCCTGCATAGAAGCCACATATTTTTTCTTTGTTTCACTAACTGAACGCTTAGTTGCTTTTGGCCCGGATAAAATATTACGTTGTTGTTGCGATATTAAATGTTGTGGTTCTGAAGGATTCATTGTGCTATTATAATTTTCCATAAAACTTCTATTTCCACCCGAAGACATATCAAAAATAGGACTAATAAGATCTACTGATGATTTATCAAGAGGCATATATTTAACCATATTATTTGCATATAATAATAAATTTTTACTTTGAAGTGGATTTCTTTTAATAAGTAAATAAATAGATAATGCTATAAAACCAATAAATGCTATTTGGTAATATTTTTTGTATGATAAGAGTAGTTTACTATATTTATTATCGTGGTAAGCATTATAAATAAAAAACCCAGTAATTCCAAATATAAATAGTTCTAGTTTCATACCTTTGTATATATTATTTAATTATTTAATTATTATTGAATTAAAGATTTTCATCATTTGTATCCATTTTTTCTAAAATAACATTTAATTTATTTAAACTATTTGTTAGCTTATTTATATCAATACGTTGTGTTGAATTTTCAAATAAATAATGATAGAATATAAATTTAATTTCATTTAAAAATGCTAATTGACTATTAGTCAAATTTTGATTATGATCATATATTCTTTCGAAGATAGCAATGTAAACCATAATAAACCCCCAAATATCCAAATTAAATAAAAAGACTTCTTCAAAGTATTCCAATATATTAAAATCATTGTTATCACTTGTGAATTCATTTAAAATATTTGTAATATACTCAATAATGTAATAATATGTAAAATCATATTCAATAATATGGTCTTTTACATTTGACTTTGAAACTGCTGGTAACTCACCAAGTTCCAACTTTCGCATAATATCATTGATTGCTGGTAAATGACCAGGGCCTCGTATTTCATTCCAAGTAAAAATATAATTAATAACAAATTCTCTGATAGCATAGTAATCGGGTTTATAAGAATTATTAGTTCCATCTTTTTGTAAAAACTCATTATACAATTTAATAAATTCTGTATTAAATAAGATAACAGAAAATGGCACATTAAACTGAAATGGTCTGCGAAATACTTTTTTCGGAAATCCTTGTTGTCCCATTTTATATTCAAAGGTAAGTCCCCAATCAATTAGTTTACTACTTAACTCTGTTTCTAATGGTTCAATTAAAATATTGCTATCTTTTATGTCTCCATGATATATTCCTAATTTATTCATTGGAATAATGCCGTGAACTAACAAATCAATCAAACTATTATTCAATAATATTAAGTTATTATTTGTAAAGTTTTCTAATAAATATTCTTCAACACTTACTCCACCATAAGGCATATTTAATGTTAATAAGGTATCTAATGATTTATTAATATTTTCTTTTGTTATGTCCTTCTTTTTTAACGCACTACATTTTTTAAAATTATCTAAATCCTCATTTGTTAGTTTAGATGGTTTACAAATAGAAAAATCATTGATTAAAAAATAATTCATATAGTTTGGTATAGGTTGCAATAATGAATTTAACATTTGTATTTCATCATATTCGTTCTGAGCATTTTTTGCTGTCATTAACTTACTAACAAAACGTCTATTAGTAGATAATGGCTCAATAGATGTAAATGAAGATTGTTTAACTTTATCATCGTTAGAGCATTTTAATGGAGGATCGAATAAGCATCCAAACCCACCTGATGTAACAACTTTTCCACCTTCTTGAAATGATAAGGATTTTCTTAATGCGTAGTTATTTGTTTTAAGATGTTTTTTAGAAGAGGATCTAGATTTATTATTTTTTTTTGTTTTATGTCTTTTTCTTATTATTCGTTTATTTGTATTTCTATTTATTAATTTATCCTGGTTTATTAGTTTCATATACTATATATATTTATTAAAATTATTTATTATACAAATACAATATTATTCCTGTTCCTCCTATTAAAATAAGTGTATAAATCACCTTTTCGCGCCATCTATAATATTCTTTCATTTTTAAATCCTTAGGTTTATATTCTTCATAGTAACGCATATAAAATTCATTTAATGTAATTTTTGGCTTTTCTAGCTTCTCATTAATTTTATTATGTACAAAATGCATCCAACGAATAAAGGAATCGCGATTATCTAAATATGCGGCAATTGGGTATTCATCCAAAATTTTTATAAAATCAGAACCAATTGCTTCAACTGGAATAAAAAGAGGCAAATTTGATATAAACTCATAATATTTCTTTTTGGTAACTTCATTTGGATGATGAGGATAAGACATTGCTAATGTATGTAAAAAAAACCAAAAATGTGGTCCCCATATATTTGGATCTAATGGAGGCATTATAATTAAATTCTAATTATAAAAAATTAATCTGTTTTATACTAAATTATTAACAAAAATAATTAATATAGAAACAAAATAGTATATTATAATAGGTTTTATAAAATGATTAGAAATAATATTTGTAATAATTGCGGAAAACAAGGACATATGTTTCATCAATGTAAATTACCTATAACGAGTTATGGAATTATATTATTTAGACACAATAATAATCAATTGGAATATCTTATGATACGTCGTAAAGATAGTTTTGGATATATTGACTTAATGAGAGGCAAATATGTATTAACCAATATAGAGCAAATTCAAAATATATTTAATGAAATGTCAGTTGATGAAAGAAAACGTATAAAAGAAAATGATTTTCTCACACTATGGAAAAATATGTGGGGCGAGACATTATTAAATTCCCAATATAAAAATGAAGAATTATCATCACAAAAAAAGTTTGAGACACTTAAAGAAGGAATACAATTAGATACAAGTGATAATATTATTTATAATATAGATTATTTTATTGAAAACTCAAATACAAGTTGGAATGAGACAGAATGGGAATTTCCAAAAGGGCGACGCAATCATATGGAGAAAGATTTGCATTGTGCTTTAAGAGAATTTGAAGAAGAAACAGGGATTTCAAAAGATTATTTAAAAATTGTAGAAAATATATTACCATTTGAAGAAATATTTATTGGTTCGAATCATAAATCATATAAACATAAATATTTTTTAGCATATATAGATACAAATTTAGATGATTTAACGAATTTTCAAAAGACTGAGGTGAGCAAATTAGAATGGAAAAATATGGAAGAATGTTTGTTAGCAATTCGTCCTTATAGTTTAGAAAAAAAGAAAATAATTCAAATAGTTAATAAAATATTAGAAGAATATAGATTATATTAGTATTATATAGTAAATGAGTGAAGAAGAAAAATCGAGTTCCATACCTACGATTTCAAATACAAATACAAATACAAATACAAAGTTAGATACTAATATAATTATTGAACCAGATGATCCTATATCTCTCTTAAAATCTGATACAGAAGATACTATCACTAAATCAAGTTTAAATATTGTTGCGCCTACTAAAAAAAAAGAGGAAGTATGTGATTTAAAAGAAATAAATAAGCTTTACTTAAAAAAATGTGGAAATAACAAACTATTATTAGAATCAGAAGAAGCAAATAGAGATGAGCTTGGCAATAATGAAGATGTAAATCCATTTTTATATCCAAACTTAGATGATCCAAATTTTATCATCAAAATTGCTGAAAAAAAAGAATTTAATGATACAAAATATGATGGGACTATTTTTGGCATTGAAGAATATGCTCGCATTTTAAGTAATGCTGAATATGAATTATTACCACAGCAAGCATTTGTAAGAAACTTTCTTTCTTTTCAAACACCATATAACAGTTTACTTTTATTTCACGGATTAGGCTCAGGAAAAACTTGTTCTGCTATTGGTGTTTGCGAAGAAATGCGCGAATATTTGAAACAGATGGGAATTAAAAGAAAAATTATTATTGTGGCAAGTCCAAATGTGCAAGATAATTTTAAAGTGCAACTATTTGATGAAAGAAAATTAAAACTAGTCGATGGCAATTGGACAATGAAAGGTTGTTTAGGTAATAAATTATTAAAAGAAATCAATCCTACACGAATGAAGGGACTAACAAAGGAAAAAGTTGTTTATTTAGTTCACAACCTAATTCGTACGTGGTATTCTTTTCAAGGATATATCCAATTTTCTAACCAAATTTCAGAAATTTCTGGAAAAACAAATGATAGTATGGAGCAAAAAATACGAAATTTACAGCATGCTTATTCCGAAAGTTTAATTGTAATTGATGAAGTTCATAATATTCGTATTTCGGATGATAATGAAAATAAAAATGTAGCAAAAAATCTGATGTTTTTGGTAAGTGTTGTCTCTAATTTGCGTCTTTTATTATTATCTGCTACTCCTATGTTTAACTCATATAAAGAAATTGTTTGGCTCCTTAATTTAATGAACATGAATGATAAACGTGGCATAGTATCTGTATCTGATATATTTGATAAAGATGGACAATTTAAAAAAGACCTGACTACTGGAGAAGATATTGGAAGAGAACTATTAATTCGAAAAGCAACTGGATATGTATCCTATGTACGAGGTGAAAATCCTTATACCTTTCCATTTCGCGTTTTTCCTGATAGATTTGCACCTAATTATACATTTAAAAATATTGATGAGTATCCAAAATATCAAATTAATGGACGTAAAATTCCAAATGATAGAAAAATAAATAAGTTAAGTTTATATTTAACTGCTATTGGAAACTATCAGCAACTTGGATATAAATACGTGATTGAAAAATTGAGAGAACGTGAAGAACGTGTAATAACAACAAAAAAAGGAACAATCAGAAAAATGGCAGCATTTTCTTCATTAAAAGCATTTGGTTATACTGATTTACAATTACCAATTGAATGTTTGAATATAATTTATCCAATTGACGGATTAGAAGAGTTAGTAAGTGATATTAGACCTATTGAATATATTGATGATGAAGAACCTAATATAGATGATATTTCACCCGAAGTTAATAAAAATGATTTAGAAAAAGATATAGTCGAAGAAATAGATGAAATTGTATCAAATGGACCTGAAAAATTTGTTACACCTATACACGAAGTGAATGTTGAACAAGAACACATAGGTTCGGAATTAGAATCGGAACCAATTGTAACGGAGGGTTTAGATGCGGATATAAACATGTTTGATCAAGTTCATCAAATAGATCTTGAAAAAAGTAAGCTACATTCATTTCGACCTTTAACATCAAAATCACAAAAAACAAAAATAAACTCACAAAAAACATCACCTTCAATGGAATTTGATATACAAGAAGATACTGAGGAACCATTAGAACAACCATTAGAACAACCATTAGAACAACCATTAGAACAACCATTTGAAAAACCATTAGATCAATCATTAGACCAATCAACAAATGATGAATTATATAATTCAAAACAATTTAAAAGCACTAAAACATCGTCGTTAAATGAATTTGATATCCAAGAAAATAGCAATGATGATGGTTTACATCTGATTGAAGGAATAACTAAGTCTAATTTGCCAACAACATTAAATAAAATAAAAGAAACCATAATTGACAAAGAAGCTAATAAAAAAGGAGGTTCAATCGAATTATTACAAATCGACCCAAAAGAATTAACTGGTTCACAAGGATTAAGACGTATGATGGATTATAATGATACAAAAACTCCTTCTTACAAAGGTAATTTTGAATATAAACAGGGTGTTCCAAGAATATTTAGTCAAGAAGAGATTGGAAAGTATAGTTCAAAAATTAGAGCTATTTGCCAAAGCATTTATAATACAAAGGAAAACAAAGTATCAGATGGTATTATACTTATTTATTCGGCCTTTATTGATGCAGGAATTATTCCTATTGCATTAGCATTAGAAGAAATGGGATTTACTAGATATGGAAAAAACGCAAAACCATTATTTAAAACACCTCCTACTCCTGTTGTAGATGTAAGAACTATGAAAGAACCATTAGATAAACGCGATTTTAAACCAGCACGATACATTATGATTACAGGTGACACACGTATTTCGCCAAATAATGATTATGAAATGAAAGGAATAACAAGTGACAACAATTTATATGGCGAAGAAATAAAAGTTGTATTGATTACACAGGCAGGTTCAGAAGGTTTAGATTTTAAGGCTTTACGACAAGTACATATATTAGATCCATGGTATAATGTGAATCGAATTGAACAAATTATTGGTCGTGCAGTTCGTAATTTTTCTCATACACATTTACCTTTTGAACAAAGAAATGTAGAAATATTTTTACATGGAACTATTTTAGAAAATGCAAAAGAAGAAGCTGTCGATTTATATGTATATAGAACATCTGAAATAAAAGCAGTAAAAATAGGTAAAGTAACTAGGTTATTAAAACAAACCGCAGTTGATTGTATTATTAATCACGAGCAAACTGATTTTACGAATGAGAACTTTATGAAGTTAGAAGAAAACGCAAGTATAAAACAGGTTTTATCAGATCATAAAGTTTTAGAAAATTTTGAAGTAGGAGATATGGATAACTCGCCTACTTGTGATTTTATGAGTTGTCAATTTGATTGTTTACCATCGATTGATATGGAAACATCTGAATTAAATTATGATACTTATAATGAAGCATTTATGCTTATTAATTCGGATAAAATTATCCAAAAAATAAAGAATTTAATGAAAGTCCGTTTTTTTTATAAGAAAAAAGATTTATTTCAGTTGATCAATACACCAAAGAAGTATCCTCCATCTCAAATATATTCAGCATTAACGCAAATTATAACTGATGGAAGTGAATATATTGTAGATAAATATGGAAGAACAGGATATTTGATTAATATAGGGGAATATTACTTATTTCAACCAAGTGAACTAACAAATACGAATATTTCCATTTATAATAGATCTGTCCCTATTGATTATAAGCATCAAAGTATTGGATTTGAAATTAAAAATGATGCACTTAAACCTGTTGTGGATAAACGTGGAATAAAAGAGTTTGAATTTGAGATTGAAGAAGAAATTTCTAGTCCAACTACTGCAAAAAAGGTGGAAGATATTAAATCTAAGTTTGATGAAGGCAAGAAAGTATTTGAAATGATGCTTCAAAATTACAAATTAGCATTAGAAACAACAAAAGTGCCAAGAGGAAATGATAATTGGTATTTACATTGTGGTGTAATAATAAATAAATTAAGTTCTAATACAGAATTAATAAAGGAAGACAATTTAACTACGCGTTTAGAAATTTTAGAAAAGTTTTTAATACAACATATTGTAGATTCATTAATGATGAATGAACGAGTAGATTTATTAAATTATTTTTATTCAAATGAAAGCGAAAATACCATTGTTGATGAAAAGTCGAAACGTTTATACTCAAAATCTCGCGAATACTTGTTTTCTAAGATTCTTACAGCAAAAGGAATAACAGGAATGATTATATTTGATGGTCCATCCCGTAGAACAAATTTAAATATCTTTATTTTAAATAAAAACACGCGTTTATGGGTTTCTGCTGAGCCAGAAGATAAACGTGATTTAGAACCAGCAATATTAGAAAAATATAGAATACAAGATAATTTAAATAGATATGTAGGGTTTGTTGGATTTGAAACTAACAAAAAATATATGGTTTACAAAGTAAAAGATACTGAAAATAAACGTAGTACAGGTTTTAGATGTGACCAATCGGGAAAAGATAAAGTGATGAAGATATTAAATGATATAGAAAATGACGATAAGTATATTTCTAAACAAACTAAAGATAGCGCAAACGAATTATGTGTTAGACAAGAGTTTACACTTAGATATTATAATTATACTCAATTAGATGACTTGACATGGTTTTTAGATACGGAAACCGCGATTATTAATGAGTTTGAGAAGAAGGAGAAACCTTGAGGCCTTTAAGTTGGTTTACATTATATATTATAAAACAGCTTAAAGTCCTTTAAGTATAAAATATATAACTATTGAGATTATCTTAGTTAAAATAATTAGGAAGGGTTCGGGAAATATTGGTTTCCTGAAAAAAATTGAATCTATTTTATTATAATTATTTAAATATAATCATAATATATTTATATAATGGAATCATCTAAAATACAAAGTCAATTTCAAAAAAAGAAGAGAGATATTAAGAATGTATTTACATTATGTGAAATTACAAAAATCATTATGTTGCCAATTAATAGCATTGGTAAAAACTTGCATATAACAATTGAATCAACTATTTCTAAAATGATTGGTGGAAAATGTATTGTTGAAGGATATGTGAAACCTAATTCGGTTAAAGTAGTTACTCATTCAAGTGGTACAATTAAGGGGCAAAATGTTATATTTGATGTTGTATTTCTTTGTGAAGTTTGTTATCCTGTTGCAGGAATGTTATTAAATTGTACTGCTAAAAATATTACTAAGGCAGGTATTCGTGCTGAAAGTTCAGATGAAAGCCCATCACCATTCGTATTATTTATTGCAAGAGATCATTATTATTCGAATGATTATTTTAATTCACTCCAAGAAAATGAAAAGTTTGTTTCAAGGGTTATTGCGCAACGTTTCGAATTAAATGATAAGTATGTTTCAGTTATTGGTGAAATTGTGCCACCACAAAAAGACGAAAGAAATGAATTAAAGCCAAGATTAACTATTATATAATTTTATATAACTATTTAAACATACTTTTACAATATATATAATTAATGTTTGAAGAAGAAATAGAGAGTGAAGAAAAAGAATATAATTCAAATCAACTTAATTTTATGCGAGAGTTAATTGAACAAATGCCAAAGTTTCATCAAATCGCTATATTAAGACTCTTATCAGATGATAAGACTATTACTATTAATGAAAACAAAAGTGGAATATATATTAACATGAGTGAATTGCCATCATACAAAATTAAAGAGTTAGAGAAATATGTTAATTATGTAAAGACACAAGAAGATACTTTAAATGATATTGAGAAACAAAAGGAAACTTATAAAAATACATTTTTCCAAAAAGATAATAAAGACAACTTGACAATAATTAATTAGAATACATATTTTTAATTATAAACAATGACAACCTTTTTTTTTGATAAAATTAAATTACAAAATGATACACTTGTTGATAATAAGTGTATCATAGATATAAGCTTATTACAACAAAATGTATTAAATTTAAAAAATCTAATAAAATTTACAAAAATGATATATACAAATAATCAAACAATCAATAAACCAATGAATAATAATCAAACAATCAATAAACCAATGAATAATAATCAATTAATCAATAAACAAATGAATATAAATAATAAGCCAATCAATAATAATAAATTAAACCAAAATAAATTAAATCAAGTCAAGGATAAATATTATTATGTAAAACAAAAAGATACGCTTTTTTGGTGTTTTTATATTTTTAAAAATGGATATTCTAGTTATGAAATGGATTGCAATAATAATTATTTTACCATAGAAAAACAAGAAAAATATAAATATATTGAACTATTAAGGGAAGAAAAAAATAAAAATCTTTTAAAAATGTTTAAGATTAAACCCTTAATGAACTTAGAAAATGATTTAGCCAATAATGATAAAATTTCTATAAAAACATTTTTTGGTTTATGTTTAATTGAAAAAATGAATGTTTTATTAGTTGATGGAAGAAAGGTATATGAATTATTATGTAGTGATTCAAAAAACATGTGGATTGTTCACAAAAATGCTATATCTGGTGAATATTATATTGAAAGCGAGTTTGATAAAGCAGAATTATATAAATATAAGAATGGTTATTTTAGTATGCCATCATTTGATTACAAACTTAAGTCTATTACTTCTTATAAGACGGACGATTTACTTGAATTATGCGAAAAATTAAATATATGCATAGATAATTCTAAAAATGATAAAAAGAGATTATTAAAAAAGGATATTTATGAACTGGTTGTTCAACAATTTAGATAGACTATAATATAATAAAAAATTGAAGAAGAATTTAAAAATATATAGATAATTATATATAAGATACCGATATGAACAACAAAAATAATTATATTTCAAAATGGAAAACTGGTGGCGATGATGAAGAAACTTTTATTAAAACAAATCCCAAGGAACAATTAACTTATCTTTCATCGTTATTAGTAAATTCTACTCATCAAAAATTTAAAGAGTATGAATTAGAAGCCAAGTTTGGAACCAAAGGCTTTAAACCCTTGACTAAAATGGATTATGACAATGTTATAAAAAAACTTAAATCGATGGGTTTTGAGTTAACAAGTCCTGATGGAGAAGATACATTAAAAATCCAATTAGAAATATTAGATGTAAAAACTGGTCAATTTAAAACTGCAGGAAATTTTGATCGATTTCGTATTGAGGTAGTAGGATTAGATAATATTCAAGAATATTGTCGTACAAATGATTTAAAGACAATAAACGATAAAACAAATTTCCAATATGTTCAAATTCTTAGAAAGACTGATGTAATGGTTAAAAAAGAAGGTTCTGATGAAGAAACATATGCCCAGCCTGCTGAATTTGATGATTTCAATTTTAGAGTTACATATAAACTTGAAGAAAGAATTAATAAATATGGTAAAATAGGAATGGAAATATTTAATAATTGGAATCAAACTAAAAAAATATTTAGATATGTAAAGCGTATATCGTTTTTACATGATGATTATCCTATTCGTGTCGATTTAAGTATTGTAAAAAGTTCATCTAAAAATGAAAGACGACGATATATTCAAACATATAATATTGAAGAATCAAATGTATTTCAAAATCCTGAATCATATGAAATAGAACTTGAAGTAGTTAATAATAGGGCACAATCAACATTCAAAAATTATACAAAGGAACCTAAACTTTTAGCAAATAGTATTCAAGAATTGGCTAAAATCGTTTTATCTGGATTGCAAGGAACGAATTATCCTATTTCATTATCAAACCAAAAACAAGTAATTCGAGATTATTTTACACTACTATATGAAGAAGAATACAAAAAACGCAATGAAAAATATAAACCTAAAGAATATGCGATTCCAAAGGATTTCTTAGGACCAAATTCAAAAGCGTTACAAATTGAAAATATTGGACCTATTAATTCAAATATTATAGTTCCTAATATTACAGAACCCTATTCATTTTGTGTGACTGAAAAAGCTGATGGGGAACGTCATCTATTATATATAGCAAATGATGGTAAAATTTACTTAATTAATACAAGTATGTCTGTTATATTTACTGGAGCATTTACAATGGAAGAACGTTGTTTTAATTCAATTCTAGATGGGGAGCTTATATTACACGATAAATTTGGAAACTTTATTAATACATTTGCATCATTTGATTTGTATTTCTATAATAAGATAGATGTTAGACATAGACCATTTATTAAAACTCCTTTAAAAGAAGATAAGTATTTTGAAGAAGGTTGTCGATTACCAATGCTCAAAGAATTTATTAAGATTTTAACCCCTAAAAATATAAATCAATCGCAGAATCCAAATAGATTAATGAAATGTCCAATTAAAATAACTTCCAAAAAGTTTTATCCATTATTTAATGAAAGAGTAGATCAAGAACAAGACTTAGAAAAAGATAAGAAAAAGAATGAAAAAAAGTTGGAAGAATATGATATTTATCGTGCATCCAATTTCATATTAAAAATGATACAAGACAATTTATTCGAGTATGAAGTTGATGGTCTTATATTTACTCCAACCTTATTTGGGGTTGGTTCCAATAAGTTTTTAGAAGCAGGTCCAAAATATAAGATTACGTGGGAATATTCATTTAAATGGAAGCCAAATGTAGCGTCATATACATTTCCTAAAAGTTATTTAACAATTGACTTTCTTATCACCACTAAAAAGGGACCTGATGGAAACGATCTTGTAACACCTGTATTTGAAAATGGGATGAAAATGGGAGCAACTAGTCAATATAATAGTTATAAAACATTGATTTTAGCAGTTGGATATGATGAAACAAAGCATGGTTATATTAATCCTTGTCAAGATGTATTAGATGATCGAATTAAAGGTCCTTCAAACGGAGAAGAGGATGAAGAAAAATACAAACCAAAACAATTTTATCCAAGTGACCCAGCAGATCCTTTGGGCGGGTTATGCAATATAATGTTACAGATGGATAGCAATGGTAACATGCAATTATTTACAGAAGAAGGCCAAATTATTGAAGACAAAATGGTTGTTGAGTTTCGTTATGATATGGATAAACAAGGATTATGGAGATGGATACCTTTAAGAGTAAGATATGATAAAACATCAGATTTTCGTCAGGGACATAATAGTTTTGGCAATGATTATACAACTGCAAATAGTAATTGGTATTCAATTCATAATCCTGTTACTGAATATATGATTGGTACTGGAAAAGATATTCCAACAAGAGAAGTGTCGGATGATGTATATTATAATAGTACTACAAATGAACGTCTAACACTTGGACTAAGAGATTTTCATAATTTATATGTAAAGAAGAAGCTTATTCAAGGTGTTTCTAAAAAAGGTAACATTCTTATTGATTTAGCGTGTGGAAAAGCAGGCGATCTACCTAAATGGGTTTCTTCAAATTTGTCCTTTGTATTTGGTATTGATATTGCAAAAGATAACATTGAAAATCGTTTAAATGGAGCATGTGCCAGATATTTAAATTATAAACGAACAAATTCAAGTGTTCCCTATGCTTTATTTGTAAATGGCAATAGTGCATTAAATATTCGTTCAGGAACAAATATGTTTACAGATAAAGCAAATCAAATAGTGAAAGCGATTTTTGGTGAAGGTTCAAAGAATACTTCACTTGGACCCGCAGTGACTAGACAATATTCACGTGGAGCTAATGGGTTTGATGTTACATCTTGTCAGTTCGCGATACATTATATGTTTAAAGACAATAAAAGCTTTTATAATTTTATTCGAAATGTTGCTGAATGCACAAGATTAAATGGTTATTTTATAGCGACTTGTTATGACGGAAGAACCATATTTAATTTATTACGCAATAAAGAGCAAGGTGAAAGCGTTGAAAAATATGCTGATGGTAAAAAAGTCTGGTCAGTTACTAAGGACTATGATGGAATTAAATTTGAAAATGATGAGAGTTCATTAGGGTATAAAATATCAGTATATCAAGATACAATAAATAATTCGATTGATGAGTATCTTGTTAATTATGATTTCTTAGTTTCAACTATGGAAAAATATGGATTTTCATTAGCATCAAGAGAAGAGACAAAGTATATGGGATTGCCAGAAGGAAGTGGTATGTTTATTGAACTATATAATATGATGTTAAATGAAATCAAAAAAGATCCAAGTAAAGAAAAAGAGTATAAAAGTGCTCTTAATATGAAACAATATGAAAAAGATATATCATTCTTAAATAGATATTTTGTATTTAAAAAGACATCATCGCGAAATGCAGAAAAGTTAACAAAAGCTATATTAGAACAATTGCCGGATGAAATATCTTTTGAAAATGCTGGAACTATTTTAGCACGCGAATCAGTGAAAGAGGCAGAAGAAGAAATTAAACCTAAGGTTAAAAATCTTAGAAAAAAAATTATGCTTCAAGAAGCAACTGAAGCATTAGATGAACAAGATCAAGAACAAATACAACAACCTAAAGAAGTAATACAAACTGAAACACAGCCACAGTTAGCAAAAACGTTGAGAAAATCGGTTGGTAGACCTAAAAAGGTAAAAGAGACAATTGAATTTGTAATCGAAGAAGAATAAAAAATCTATAAAAAGTTACAATATTATAAAAAAGATAATAAATAGTTATTAGTATATTATAATATTGTATATGAGTTATAATATTATACCTAAAAATAGTTTTCAATTTGATATTCATTTTTGTTTAAAAGATATAAATAACAAACTAGATGTTATTCAATATGATCCATATGTATCACATTATTTATATGATTTTTTATTTGAAACTTATAAACAAGTAGATATTATACAAACTAACAATCCAACATTGTATGATACTATTATTAAAATAATTAATCCATATGAGTTTTTATATACAAATATTCCAAGTTTTGAAGTATCTGTTAGTAAAGTAAAAACAGAAGATCCCATGTTATTTGATTTAATTGAAATAACGCAAATGTGTGGATTAAATGATTTTTTTTCAATGCCAGATAGTTTATCTATTGGACATTTTACATTAGACAATATATCGTCTGAATATTTTATTAATATGATTCGTGAAGAACAAACTGATATACAAAATCATTATTCAATATATAATATTTTTGAATTGTACAAAATAATTACACAACTTAATACAAATACGAATACATATAATTGTCTTTTTATGGAAATCGATAAAGAACTATTTCATAGCAACTTATATTTATTTTATTTATTATTATATGTATTATTGATTATGAAACAGCAAGCAAAGGGTGGTACATCTATCATAAAAATCAGTTATTTATTTGATAAGTCTATTATTGATATTATTTATATACTAACTTGTATATTCGATAAAGTACAATTAGTAAAACCATTAGTAAATAATGTTGTTTATCCTGAATTATATTTAGTTTGTAAAGATAAACTAGTCGAACCACTAACAAATAGTGATACTATTAATAACAATGAATATTCTTATTTAAATGAGTTAGAGAAAAATATACATTTATTATTTTTAATTCTAACAAATGATAATATAGAAAACATTTGTATTCAATCCATTATTCAATTAAACGATACAACTGAGTGCTTACCTTATTTATTTATAAATAAGATTGAAGAATTAAATTCTATTTATGGACAACAACATTTGGAAATCTTGGATCAAGTCATAAATATATATAAGAATAAATCACGAGATGAAAAAATGGATTTTATTAAAAAAAGTCATATACAAAAATGTATTCAATGGTGTGAAAAAAATCAGTTACCTCATAACAAATTTTTCGAAAAAAATATATTTTTATGTAATTCAACTGAACAATAGTTACAAATGGTCATTAATTAAATATTAAATACATTATTACTAGGTCCGTATATATCACTATTATTTTTAGAGCAAATATTTTTTTTAGGTGGTTGTCCTTGAAAGAAAAAGGGATTGCCTGAATATACTTGTGGATTGCAAGATTGATTTGGTTTTGCTTTTAAAATAAAGGGTATAGATGGATTATTGCCTCTATCTAATTGATTTGCAGTTGGATATGTAATCCTTTTTGACCTACTAGATGCGTTTGTTGTAATTGTATCAACATTTAATTTAAGCATACGAGTGCTACTAGATACAGCGCCTTGTTTTGCATACTGTGGGTTATTTGGTTTATAATATACTTGTGAACATCCTTTTGGATTAGTAGGTCCAGAAATATAAGCTCCATTATAGGGGTTTGACGCAATATTATAATAATATTCAACAATTAAATTATATTCTTTGTTAGTTAGAATACTTTTTAAGATGTCAAAATAAGTAGTAATTGACAACGGAGTTTGTCCAGTTATAATTAGACTTTGTTCCTCTGTTATAAGCCCATTATCTAATAAGTATTTTGTTAGATTATTAACAAAGGCTATTTCGGCACCTTTTTGAATTGTAAAGTTAGGATTGCATTGGGCAACATATTGGTTATATAATGATAATGGATCGCCAGGCTTAGAATATTCGATTAGTTTTGCAGTAATATTAGGGTATTTTAAAAATAGATTAAGAACATTTTGGTCAACAGGACCAGTAACAAAATTAAATTCACGTTGTTGAAATGTTTGGCAACGATTATATAAATACATATAAGTGGTTTGATAATAATTTTTTTTAACATTTGTGCTAGTTGGCAAAACACGTTGTCTAGCCTTTCTTTGTTGATTGCAACATAAAAGAGGATTTTCAACATTTGGTTGTGGTTTTTCAGTTAAATTCTTAATAGGCATCCAACTTGATACTAATCCAACTCCTTGGCACGTTTTGCAACTCTCATCAGGATTTCCAGTTGAAACAATTGTATTTTCTTTGACAATAAATGAACCAGGCATATCATTTAATTGAGATATCAAACCTGTGCCTCCACTACCACCACCAAGTGATGAACCTGTTGAAGATTTAACTAAACGATTTACATTATAATCGATAAGGTCTTTTTCAGTATCCGCAAGCATATAATTATTTAATAGTGTATGAATAATTGTTCCCTTTCTAAAATGTTTTATAGGTCTAGGAAGTCCAAACCCGGTAGGAAATATATTGCCAGGGTCTTTGTTAGTTAATGGTCTAATATGAGATGCTGTGATTCCTACTGGATTACTAAAACCTCCTGTTCCTTTCCAAGAACGATATGGAATATTTTGTAAGGTGCTACCATGATTTACACCTCCAGATGGCATACTTCGCATATTTGTTGGATAAAAAGCAGTTGACATTATAAATTATAAAAAGAAAATAAAACTAGTATATAGTATATATAAATGTTGCTTATTTATCTTTTAATTTGTATATTTTTAGCATTAATACTTTATCAAACTTTTTTTTTGACAATTAATAATACTACAATAATTGAAGGTCTAGAAAATGAAACAGATACAACAAATACGAATAATACGAATGCTACATATCAACCTTATAATATGAATGACCCGAATAACGCATTAATTTTAGGACAACAAAATGCAGGAAATATTGATTATTTAAAACAACGTGTAGAAGATTTATCTGGAATAAAAGAACGTGTTGACAATATACAGGAAAGCGTAAACTCACTTCAAACACAAGTTGATGGGTTAGTTCAACAACAAGCTGACTATGCGCAAGAGTTAGCAGGTAGTCAACCTGCTGAAATTACTGGGACTGAAGGAGAAACAACTGAGAGTGCCGAAGCAACAATAAATCAGGAAGAAGATGAACAAAATCAAATAATATCCTAACAAAATTATAAAATATTAATATATTCTAATAATATAAGTATATATTAATGTCAAATGATAATTTTTTTGAACAAGTCCTAAATGATGCCAAAGGAGTTGGGACACAATTTACAGGAGAAGATTATCCATATTATAAATATATTAAAGCGCCTTCACAAATTGGTATGTCAGGAAAAGGGACTATACAGCAGTTAGGGCAAGATATTGATGGTCTTGTAAATTATGTTCAATTACTAGTTACAGGCAAAAGTAAAGCATCTGTTACTGGCCAACCATTAGGTAATAAATTTTTTTTAAAAACTGGTGGTAAATGTGTTGATACGAAAACAAAAGAAGACCAGGATCGTTTTATATATATTAATAATGTTCCTGTTGGAAATATTCCTATTATTTCACAAGGATTAGGCGTTAATTTTAGTGAGTTTAAAGGTTTAATTCCAGGAACCATAAGTAATTTAAATGCTTTTAATCCAGTTACTATGTTTCAATCCTTTTTATCTGGTTCAAAACCAGACTGTCAAGAAATAACTATGGAAACAATTGATACATATAATATGAAATCAACTGAAACACATTTTGTAACACTTATTGACATAAAAAATACAGATCCTTGTTTATTTCCTAATAAAGTAAACCCAGCAACAGGTGCTAAATGTGTCGAAAGTTTTTCTACAATGGATAATAACTATGCTATTATAAATATACCAAATGATCCAATTATTCAAGCGTATTTTGCTTCATTAGGGGCACTAAGTATTTATGTGTTATATAAAATTATGATTAAAAATGGAATGATACCGAAATGAAACTAACAAACTAATATATATTTATAATCTATTTAAAGACTCTTTAAGTAGCTTATACAAATAATAAATAACCTTATTATCTAACATACTTGCCTACACGAGCAAAACTATCAACTACAAAAATAATAAAAACGCCTAAAAATGAATATAATACTACTTCTTCTGTAACATTGTTAGTTTTATGATCTTGCTGTTCTTCTAATAAATTAATTACATAATTTAACTTATCTGCTAATACTTGATTTGTTGAATCCATCATTGGTGTTTGTTGGATATGACTTTGTTGTTGCTGGTGTTGATTATAAGTTTGTTGTTGTTGTTGATTATAATTTGTTCCAGGCATCACTTTTCTATAATAATCTCTTACTTGCGAGTCATTCATAAAATTAGATTGAAGGTCTTGTAAATCAAGTTCTGATTGATCTGCTGGTTGAGGCACTTGATTTGTCATACCTTCTTTTTTAGAAATAGGTTCGTTTGGATTATATGGACTCATTTTAACATTTTCCATTGTAGGTGGAGCCAACGGATTTAATGGAGTAAAATTTTCAGAATGTTTTGCATTTGCATGTTGACCATTTGGATTATAGTTGTCTTCCATATCATTATCATCAGGTAAACGGTTATGAATTGATTCAAGAACTGAGTTTACTTTTTCTGGATTAAAATCTGTTTTAAACATGCGTTTTTGTGTTTTATTATGGTTATTTGTGTTGCGTTTCTTATTAATTATGCTGTCATTGTGTTGTTGTAATATATTATTATCCATCTCATTATCTATAGATGCGGCAGTCATTGCTAAAGACATTCCTTTCCTTAATAAAAATTTAGATAATTATTTATGTTTTATCACTGAAATAAGATTTTTCGAATATAAAAAATATTTTACTATTTATATAAGAAATGTTTAAAAATAAAGAAGTTATTGCTCTTTTTGTTAGTTTAGTAATTGTTTTAGCCATAAGTCCTAGATTTGTTTATACCATATATCAAAATGTGATAGGTAAACTTGTATTATTAATAATTTTATCTTTTCTTGCTATGAAAAATATTACATTGGGTTTATTATTTGCTTTATGTTTAATAGTTCTTTCTACACAATATGGTAATATAACTGAAGGAATGGACAATATTCAAATACCTGGAACAATTGGAGAAGATAATACAACAGATACTAGTGGAAATAAAATACAATTAGCCACTAAACAACAGGTAAAAGAAAATGTAGAACAAAAAATAAGCGATTTAAAGGCAAAAATACAAAATAGTGGTTTAAATGTAACAGCCATTGAAGATTCCATTCGTGCTAAAGCATCTCAAACCATTCCAATTGATAAACAAACAACTATTTCAAATGAAAATGTAAGTCCATTTACATCAGGTATGCTAACAAATGGTACCAGTTTAACAGAAGGATTTTGTCCTTGTGCTGCGTCAATTTAAAAAGATTTTAAAAAATTAAATTTTATTTTAATGTAAATATAATATATATAATAATGAACTTAAAGAAGATGTTGCTACAAGTTCTAATAGTTATTTTTGTTGTGTATATATTATATTTACTTGTTCAAAAATACTATTTTACTAGTCGGGAACCTTTTATAGGACATTTATATCGTCCTCATATTCGTTCATTCAATAATTTATATGAAAATTTTATGAATAATTATGGACCGCATAGAATAGTAAGTAAAATAAATAAATGGTTTAATTACTAAAAAATATATAATATTTTATATTTTATTATAAATTATTATATCTAAATAATATAAGTAATAATATAAGTATGTTTGGATTTATATATGATATGATAGCATTTATTCATAACCACATAATGTTTTTAAATAATAGCAAGTTTTTTGCCGGTGTTGTAATGATTCTTCTTAACGTCGGTTCAAAGTTTATTGCGATTCAATTTAGTAAATCAACAGAAGAATACTTAAAAATGAATATTACAAAACAATTGTTAGTTTTTGCTATGGCATGGATGGGTACACGTGATATTTATACCGCATTAGTTTTAACTGCGGTTTTTACAATATTATCAGATCATTTATTCAATGAAGAGAGTCCTTATTGTGTTGTACCACAACAATACAGAGTATTAGCAAAGATTATTGATACAAATAATGATGGAGAAGTATCTGAAAAAGAGTTACTTGATGCTATTGCCATTTTAGAAAAAGCAAAAAGTGAAAAAAGAAAGCAGGATCAAAGAAATACATTTACAATGTATGGAAGTTTTATCCAAGACAGTATAAAATCAAATGTATAATATAATTATAATTTAAAAATCTATAATTATAATAAGTATGACAACTAAAATAAATAAGAAAAAAACTTTTATCCCAGATTCATTAATTATATATATAAAAACACGCATTCCAAATTACTATAAACTAACATACGATCCAAAAATGTCGAATCCATCTACTACAAGTCATACGATTTATTTTAATCCTCTGGTTAAATATTATTCAGATGAAGTTAATAATTTGCCATCAAAAGAACTAGTAATTAACCAGTTTTTTGAAAAAGGACCTTTTGAATCAATGATTAATCGTATTTTAAGCAGTTTTAAACATATGCAACGCATTCGAACGCTTGAAGAAGCAACGGATGAAGGATTAATTGATAATAATATACGTATCACTTTAAATACACTCTTTAAAAATAACAATGTTTTGGAAATAGGTAAACAGCCTTATACAATTGTTGGGTCTAGTTGGGATGCAGGTGATTGGCAAATTGATGCTAAACCAATTGAAAAAATAATAACACCATATTCCTATTTACCTAATCAACAAAATCCAAGTCCAACTCCAGGTGAAGAAGACTGGTCGGAAATCCCTGAAATAGTTAGACAAGGAAATGCTTCATTTGTAAAAGATATTACTATCCCTAACCCTAACCCTATTCCTAAACCTATTTCCAATAAAGCAGCTATTACTATTAGCCCGGAAACACTTATTTCTCCAACAAGTAGCGAATATAAACCCTTAATAAGCGATAAAAAATTATTAAAAGATATGCCTGAATCTTATAAAAAACTATATAGTAAATTTCTTCAAAACAATATTCCAATTAATTATACAGAACATATAGATATAATCAAAGACCCATTGACTTTATCTTTGTTAGTTGATGAACAAATGTTAACTGATTATATAGATATCAAACCTAATTCAGATGTGATTAAAGTATATAATATTTATGCTGTTACAAAGGATAAAATAATATATATCGAGAATAAGTATTTGGAGAATATAAGTACGCTTGGTGCAAGTAAAAAGAAATTAAATGATTATTTTACTGAAATAAAGCCAATGTTAACTCAATATAAAACAACAAATGTAACTACCTTATCAAAAAAAGATACTGCATTTTTAAATAATATGATGAAAAACATTAGAGATTATAAAATTGCTTATATGAAACAAATATTATCAATAGTTGACATATTAAACGAAATATACACTATACAAAATACATTTTTTACTGATTTGGTAAATTTGTTAGTTACTATTAAAAAAGATTATGTTAATATTATTCAATATTATAAACAGACTGAATTAGCCAATAAGTGTATTGAGTATGATATAAACGTATTTACAAGTCTAATAAAAGAAGATCAAAATAATCCTTATTCAAAGTCGTATTTTGATAATTTAAATAGAATTATACAATTTCGTGATACATTAACTAACATAAAAGATGAAATACTTAACCCACAAATAAATTATAAAGATGAATTGGATAAATATATGTTAAATCCTGATATTTTAATGATAGAACAATCACAATATGATTTGTATAGTTATAAAATATTTTTGTATTATTCATATAACCAAATGGATATATGGAATAACTATCATAGTTCACTTGAATTATTTGTAAAACAAATATCAATCTATTCAACAGATGTGTTAAATGAAACAAATACATTTTTTTCACAATATAATACAAACTATACAACACAACAGCAAGAAGATTTCATAAATAGCAATAAAATTGTTGGTGTTAGATCTGAAAAAAATACAAATATATTAAATTGGTTTACGGTTAATCAAAATGGAGAAAAGGTTTTTACAAATACAAATGCGAATACAAATATGTTAGACCAGGAAACAAAATATATTCAATTAATAGAAAGTCAAACAAAATCATATGATTGCGTTATATTATACATTTATTTATTAGAAATTCAATGCTTACGTCAATCAAAATTATATATAGCTGAAGAAAATATAAACCAACTAAATATTGAGTTGTCTACTGGTTTAAACAATTATTATAATTCAATACAAAAGACATTAACTGATTTACAAAATTCAAATACTTCTTCGCAGATATATATTCCAAAATCATTGTTATGGGATACATCAAACTTTACAGATTTAAATTATATTGCATCACGTATTGAATTAAATAATAAATCATGGGTTATATATAAAAATAAAATCACTGAATTGCACAGACAACAAGATGAATTAGACGCTGAATGCGACAAAATTATTCAAACTATTAATCCAACTATAAGCAAAAATGAGTTTATTAATCAATGCAATAATTTATTTACAATAAATTATCAATTTATTACACCATTTACAAGTAAAAGCTCATATTGGTTAAAACTTCAAATAACCAATTATGATATTACTCATACAAATGAATTAATTTATAACATAAACAATATAGTTCAAGATACATACTATGATGGAATTATTAAAACTAACAAACCAAGTGGATTCCAAGATTGGCTAGTGTATGATAATATAGGTGGAGGAGATTGCCTTTTTGCATCATTAGTTGAAGCTCTAAATGGTCAATTGGATTTACTTGATGCAACTACAACAAACTTATATACAGAGTTGGTAAATGGAAAACAAAGATATACTATTAGTTCATTAAGAAAATTAGTTGCAGACAATTTTCCACAAGATGTATATGAATTATATTGTCTTGTTATGCCAAATTCTTCAACTGACGCATCTAATAATTGTATATTTGATGCGAATACAATTGATATTTCTTTGTTGCCAGATGATTTACGAGGAATTTATAATTTGTTAGTTGATGAGAATAAACAGGTTCGAACTATTGAAGAAGTAAAAAAACTGATTTCTACTGATTGTTCTAAATTAACAGGTGCTTGCTATTGGGCAGATCATATAGCTATTAATATACTTCAAAATATTCTTAAAATTAAATTTATTATTTTTAATATGACACCACGTCTAACTAACAATATATATGAAGGTGACCGAATTATATATAAAAATGATGAATATCGTGTTAAAGATA
>Ga0233451_10000352_pt1 | contig 47523 bp, 46 predicted proteins | sample 011ome_29_FD_183052 | JGI IMG/M metagenome (GOLD analysis project Ga0233451, IMG submission 183052) | Coastal salt marsh microbial communities from the Groves Creek Marsh, Skidaway Island, Georgia - 011504CT (spades assembly) | ecosystem: Environmental > Aquatic > Marine > Intertidal zone >... | reverse complement strand
GCGATGTGGAAATTTTATCCTGGGCGTCAAATTCCACAATATAGCTGTTGCCGGTCAATTGTGAAAAATAGGCCGCGGCCGCGCCCAGATCTGCATCCAGCAACCGTACCGTTGCCGCCTGTGCAGGACCCAGTCCCAGTGTGATTGCAAATCCAGTGGCGCAAAGTGTTTTGACAATATTCATTTTACGTAAACTTCTATCATTTTCAACCGATCCCCACGCTGCAATTCGACCTTGTAGCGTTTGTATCTGTCTTGTTGTTCAATGTAATTCATCAGGCCGTCCAAATTATGGGCCGAGACCCCATCAACGGTCAAAATGATGTCACCTTGCTGAAAGGGGCTAAGTGCGAAAAACGTGGGCGGCAGGCTGTCATCCAATTTCCAACCAGGTCTGCCCGATCGGCTACGGCCCGTGGTTGGGGCGCTGCGCAATGCGGCGCTGATGGGGGCGGGCACGCCCAAACGTTCGGCCACATCGCGCACCGCTTCGATTGGGGTTGTGCCTTGGTAAAATCCGGTCTTGGGCCGGATCGGTTTATTGTCACGGCGCGGTTTGGTTTGGCGTGCCTTTACCTGGGCCGCATCTGCCGTGATTTCCGGCGCGCTGGTCTGTTTTGCGGCGTCATCGCCAAACCGCATGGCAATCCGCACCTATTGCGCTTGGGGTCCAACCAAAAATACGCCCTCGGGTGAAAATCGATCAAACTGATAAATCAGCCCATCAATCAGCACATCATCCGTGGGGGTGATAAACACCAATTGCGCATCCTTGTGCGATTTAATCAAAAAGGAACTGTTGCTATGATCGACAAAACTTGCAATCACGGCATAGGGCAGATCGGTAACCTCACTGCGCTTTTCCCAAAAAAGCGCGTCTAGGTTGACCGCCGCCGCTGCTATGGGCACACCAATGGCCCAGACCACTAGTCCAAAACATCCGACAAATATGTGGGAAATGTGCGGCATTGCCTCTTCCTGGTTCTCAACCACAAGGTAGCAGTGCAACACCCCCATCTCAAATTCTATTAAGAGTAGCGCAGAGGTGTCCCAAAGAATAGATTGGTCCCACTTTGGGACAACTTAGACCCGACATAGCCCCCTAGATCAGGGCGCCAATGATCCAGATTGCGGCCAGCCCAACCGCAATGGTGGCAATGACAGATTGTGTGATCCATGCGATGATGGCCGCAATCGCGGCGGCCAAAACCTTAGGGATATGCAGTGATACGGCACCGTTTGCAGGGTCGATGAATACGGCCGCTGCAATCACCGCGCTTAACACAGCAATCGGCACAAACCGCAAAACAGATCGCAGCGATGGCGAAATTGCGCCCTGAAACAGCCCCGAAAACATCGATACCCGCATCGCGAAATTCAATAATCCAGTCACAACCATTATAATCCAAATCATAGGCGACCTCGGATCCAATCAACACAGGCGCCCGCGCCAATGCCGGCAACTGCCGCGACAATTATCCACAAATTCCACGGCAAATCCTGACCAACCAAGGCCACTAATCCTGCACATAGGGCCGCTGCGATTTCAGGCCCATGACGCAGACGCGGCACAACAATTGCCAAAAATGTCAGTGGAATGGCAAACTCTAAATTCAGATAGGGCGGCAATGTTGCCCCAATTTGAACCCCGAATATGGTGGATAGCTGCCAACACACCCACAGCGTCAATCCACTGCCCAACAAATGATAATGCACAGGCTGGTCCGGCTTTGCCCCTTCAAACCGATGGATCGACACGGCAAAGGCTTCGTCCGTCAATAAATACCCCAGCACAATGCGCCAACGTAATGGCAATGCGGATAAATAGGGGGCCACCGACACACTATATAAAATATGGCGCGCATTGATCACCGCCACCGATCCGCCTACAACCCATGGCGCTGCGCCCGACATCCACAATTGGGCAAACACCACTTGCGATGCGCCGCCAAAAACAATTGCAGACATCAAAATCGTCTGCCATTCACTTAATCCACTGGCAATTCCCAAAACCCCAAACACCAAACCAAAGGGGGCCACCCCCAATTGCAACGGCAATTGATCGCGAACACCACGCCAAAACTCAGATGACTTGCGTGCTTCACTCATGGCCCTGTGTCTCAGGCTTTCATTTTTGTAAAAATATTCTGGGTGAATTGGGCGCGCCTTGCGCGACCAAGAGGGCAAAGCCCTGCATCAAAGGACGGCACAAGCCGCCCTTTGTTCTTGATATCAGGCATTCCACGCTTTGTCTGTATTGCCGACACGCACACGCGTTGGCAAACCAATGTCATCCAAAATGGTCAAAAACGGCTTGGGATCCAACTCTTCTACATTGACCATAGTGCCAGTTTCCCATGTGCCATTGGCAATCAACATCGCTGCGGCCACTGGCGGAACACCTGCGGTATAGGAAATGCCTTGGCTGCCCACCTCATTGAATGCCTCTTTGTGGTCTGCGACGTTATAGACGAACACTTCGACGTCATGGCCATCTTTCACACCCTTGACCAGATCGCCGATACAGGTTTTTCCGGTATATTCGGGCGCTAGGCTGGATGGATCGGGCAAAACCGCCTTGACCACTTTCAATGGCACAACCTCTTGTCCCTCGGCCGTCAGAACGGGCTGTTCGGACAGCAATCCCAAATTGTTCAACACGGTGAACACATTGATATAATGATCGCCAAAGCCCATCCAGAACCGCACATCGGCCTGTGGGTAGTTGGCAGACAGTGAATGCACTTCGTCGTGACCCGTCATATAGGCTTTCTGCTCGCCCACAACGGGCAGGTCCCAAACTTTGCCCACTTCGAACATTTTGTTCGACTGCCATGCACCGTTTTGCCATGAATAAACCGTTCCGGTGAATTCGCGGAAATTGATTTCTGGGTCAAAATTGGTGGCAAACCATTTGCCGTGGCTGCCTGCGTTAATATCGACGATATCGATGGATTTGACTTCATCCATATATTCATCAACCGCCAAACGCGCATAGGAATTGACCACGCCTGGGTCAAACCCAACGCCCAAAATCGCAGTCACGCCTGCGGCCTGACACCGATCGCGGCGTTGCCATTCGTAATTGCCATACCAAGGCGGTGTTTCGCAGATCTTGGTTGGGTCTTCGTGGATCGCAGTATCCATATAGGCCACGCCTGTTTCGATACAGGCCTCAAGTACGGACATGTTCAAAAACGCAGATCCCACATTGATCACGATTTGCACGCCCGTTTCACGGATCAGCGCGGCGACAGCGGCCGTATCCATGCCGTCAACAGCGTGTGATTTCAGCACACCATCAACCTTCATGCTGCCTTTTTCACGAATGCTGTCGATAATGGCGTCACACTTTGACTGTGTGCGGCTGGCGATATGAATATCGCCCAAGACGTCGTTGTTCTGCGCGCATTTATGGGCGCTGACTTGTGCGACGCCGCCGGCGCCTATGATCAATACGTTACGTTTCATTAACCTGTGATACCCCCTTAGGTTGGATCATTGGGACTAGGACAGTGCCGCTGCGAAATCGTCATAATCAAACGATCGCACCAGCCGCTCGGAACCATCCAAATCGCGGATGGCAATAGATGGCATTTTTACGCCATTAAACCAGTTCTTCTTGACCATAGTATAGCCGGCTGCATCTTGAATGGAAATGCGTTGGCCCACTTTTATTGGATCAGGAAAATTATATTCGCCAAAAATATCGCCTGCCAGACAGGATTTACCACAAATCATCCACGGATGATCGCCCGATACATCCATGCGTGCGGGTTCACGGTAAATCAGCAAATCCAGCATGTGCGCTTCGATTGAACTGTCAACAATGGCCAAATCTTTGCCGTTGTTTAGGGTATCTAGCACGGTCACCTCAAGCGTGGTGGATTTGGTGATCGCGGCTTCGCCCGGTTCCAAATACACCTGCACGCCATAGCGATCGGTAAAGCGTTTTAAACGATCCGCCAATTGATCCAGCGGATAATCATCGCCCGTGAAATGAATGCCGCCGCCCAGACTGATCCAATCCATCCGGTCAATCAAATGGCCAAAGCGCTGTTCAATCAAATCCAACATCGCTGAAAACCGATCAAAATCGCCATTTTCGCAATTGTTGTGAAACATAAATCCACTGATTTTATCGGCCACCGTTTCAATCACCGCTGGGTCATGTTCACCCAAGCGCGAATAGGGGCGGGCAGGGTCGGCCAAATCGAAGCTGGATGTCGATACACCGGGATTGACGCGCAGCCCGCGCACATGACCGCGGGACACGTCATCGAACCGGTCAAGCTGGCCAATCGAATTGAAAATCACCTTGTCGGAATTTTCCAAAACCTCATGAATTTCTTTGGGGTCCCACGCAACGCTATAGGCATGCGTTTCGCCGGGGAATTTTTCGCGCCCCAATTTGCATTCAAACAGCGACGATGATGTGGTGCCATCCATATAGTCAGACATCAAATCGAACACGGACCATGTGGCAAAACATTTCAGTGCCAATAACGCCTTGGCGCCCGAATGTTCGCGCAGCCACGCAATTTTTTCCATGTTGCGCAACAATTTCGATTGGTCGATCAGGTAGTAAGGTGTTTCAATCATGGTCAGTATCCCCCAGTTTGGCATAGGATCCAACAACGTTGGTCAGTGATTAACAGAGGCGCGGCGTACCCCAGATGGGCCCGCCATGCAATGAATTATTTGGCTAGATATCACCGAATGGCAATTATTTTAGCAAATTCGCCAATTTCTGCCAAATTTCAGGGTTGATCCTGCCCATTGACCCAATTACACAGACGCAAACTTATTCAGGCCACGCGCCGTGTGGCCCCTTTGTCATAAGAGGATGTCAATGCAACTTACTGAAACCCTAAACGAAGGCTTAAAACGTGCCTACACAATGGTCATCACTGCGGACGAATTGAACGCAAAAGTTGATGAGAAACTGAAAGAGGCGCAGCCAGAAGTCGCCCTTAAGGGTTTCCGCAAAGGCAAAGTGCCTATGGCGATGCTGAAAAAACAGTTTGGCAAAAACCTGATGGGCGAAGTAATGCAAGAAACCATCGATGGCGCTGTCAATTCGCACCTAAGCGAAAACAACGTGCGTCCTGCGATGCAGCCATCCATCAAAATGACAAACGAAGACTGGAAAGAGGGCGACGACGTCCATCTTGAGGTTGCCTATGAGGCGCTGCCAGAGATTCCAGAGTTTGATGGTTCAAAAATCAAATTGGAAAAAATGGTTGTCAAAGCGGATGAGGCATCCGTCACCGAGGCGTTGGAAAACTTGGCTGCTACAGCCGAAAACTTCAAAAAGCGTCGCAAAGGGTCCAAAGCCCGCGAAAAAGACCAAGTGGTCATGGATTTCGTCGGCAAAGTTGACGGCGAAGCATTCGAAGGTGGTTCCGCCGAAGATTACCCACTGGTTTTGGGATCCAACAGCTTTATCCCCGGTTTCGAAGATCAGCTGATCGGGGCGAAAGAAGGCGAAGAAGTCACCGTAGAGGTCACATTCCCAGAAAGCTATGGCGCAGAAAACCTAGCTGGCAAAGCAGCAACATTCGATTGCACCATCAAAGAAGTGCGCGAAGCGGCCCCTGCCGAAATCAACGATGAAATGGCAACCAAATTCGGTGCAGAAGACCTAGAAGGTCTGAAAGCCCAAATTTCTGAGCGTTTGGAAGCAGAATACACCGGTGCGTCACGCGCGGTCATGAAGCGTGCGTTGTTGGATCAGTTGGACGGATTGGTGAAATTCGACCTGCCACCATCCTTGGTTCAGGCCGAAGCGGATCAAATCGCCCACCAGCTGTGGCACGAAGAAAACCCAGACGTCCAAGGCCACGACCACGATAAAATCGAGCCAACCGACGAACACAACAAATTGGCCGAACGCCGCGTGCGTTTGGGATTGTTGCTGGCCGATGTAGGTCAGAAAGCAAACGTCGAAGTGACCGACGCGGAAATGACCCAAGCGATCTTGGCTCAAGCGCGTCAGTATCCAGGTCAGGAACGCCAGTTCTTTGAATTTGTTCAACAAAACCAGCAGATGCAACAGCAACTGCGCGCCCCATTGTTCGAAGATAAGGTCGTTGACCTTATCGTTGAAGGCGCAAAAGTGACAGAAAAAGAAGTGTCCAAAGACGATCTGCAAAAAGCAATCGACGCACTAGAAGAAGAATAAACACGGCACAGTGTTAAAAAAAACCGCATCCAGAAATGGGTGCGGTTTTTTTATGTTCAGCGCCAATGTCTAGCGTCACAGGCCAGATCAATGACGTTAATTATAGGACTGTCGTCCGCGGCGCAGTGCGATTGGACGCAATTTTGATTCGATATGATCAAAGATATGCGCCACCAAATTTTTATTCAGCGCTTTTTCAATACCTTCAAACCCGGGCGATGAATTGACCTCTAACACTTTGGGGCCATCGTTGGATCGCAGCAAATCAACACCGGCCATATTCAACCCAAAGGCCCGTGCCGCCCGAATGGCGGTTTCGCGTTCTTGCTTGGTAATGCGCACGGATTTTGCGCTGCCACCTTGGTGCAGGTTTGACCGAAAATCGCCCGCAGCGGCGGTCCGTTTGATTGCGCCCACCACCTTGCCACCGATGACCAAACAACGGACATCTTCGCCATTGGCTTCGCGCACGAAATCTTGGACCAGAAAATTCGCCTTTAACCCGCGAAAGGCGGAAATGACGGATTGCGCTGCTTTCTTGGTTTCGGCCAAAACAACCCCTTTGCCTTGGGTGCTTTCCATTAATTTCACGATCAACGGGGCCGATCCGACAAGTCCGATTAAACTGTCCGTATCTTTGGGAGAGGCCGCAAAGGCCGTGTGTGGCATGCCGATTTTGTGCAATGCCATCAACTGATGGGCATGTAATTTATCGCGGCTGGCCGTGATTCCTTGGGATCCAGTCAGGCAATATGTGCCAATGGTTTCAAATTGGCGGATCACAGCCGTGCCATAGGGGGTAATCGTCGCGCCAATTCTGGGGATAACACCATCATAGCGCGGCAGACGTTTACCATCATAGTATACTTCGGGTGATTGCGCGTTTATTTCCATATAGCAGCGGGTTGTGTCGATGACCTCAACCGTATGGCCACGCGATTGGCCTTCGTCGATCAAACGCTGGGTCGAATAGTTGTCTTCGCGGCTAAGGACCGCTATGCGCAAGGCGCGGCTGGGGGCGATTTCGCGCATGGTTTTGCCCGAATGATAGGCAGCATATGACAGCTCGGGTTGGCAAAACCGTTCTGTGGCAGCCACCGTAATGCCATCAACCAGTGCCTGACGTCCCACCAACATATGGCTGGCCATGCCGTGCCGATTTGTCAATGTGACCTCAATCGGCCAACTGCGATCACCAATTTGAAAATCAGTTTCAATGACATAGCGCAATTCGCTTTCCCCATTTGATGATGTCACTTCGCGCCTGTCGATAACAGGCGCAGAACATGCGATGATCAGATCGTCACGCCCAGGGATCGGTTGGACCATAAAGCGCACATAAAGCGCATCGGCCCGCCCAAAGGGTTCGATGTCAAAGGCGTGCAATGCCGATGTCCGCGCGCCCGTGTCAATTTTGGCTTTTAATGCAGGTAATCCTAAATGGGGCAGGCTGACCCATTCTTCCCAGCCGACAGTTATTTGATATATCATTGCAGATGTATCCAGAAAAATTCAGAATTGCCCGTTACGTCAGAATGCCTGCAACAACAAGATCGAAAATTTCCCCTTGGCTTTTTGATCAAGTTGTTTCACATGGGGGTATGACACAGAAATTCGAATTCACCCTGAATGCCACTGATGGCAAGGCCCGTACGGGCGTTATTTCCACGCCGCGCGGCGATATTCGCACGCCGGCCTTTATGCCCGTGGGCACGGCCGCAACGGTCAAGGCGATGATGCCTGACAGCGTGCGCCAAACGGGTGCCGATATTTTGCTGGGCAATACCTATCACCTGATGTTGCGCCCGACAGCCGAACGGATTGATGCGTTGGGCGGTTTGCACAAATTCATGAACTGGGATCGCCCCATTTTGACCGATAGCGGCGGGTTTCAGGTGATGTCACTGGCGTCCTTGCGCAAATTGACCGAGGATGGCGTGACATTCAAATCGCATGTGGATGGATCCAAACACCACCTGTCCCCCGAACGGTCGATGGAAATCCAACGCCTGTTGGGGTCCGACATTGTGATGTGTTTTGACGAATGCCCAGCCTTGCCTGCGGATCGTGACCGGATTGCCCAAAGCATGCGGTTGTCGATGCGGTGGGCGGCACGGTCACGCGATGCGTTTGGGGATCGGCCCGGTCACGCGCTGTTTGGGATCCAACAGGGCGGTTTGGAACAGGATTTCCGCGCCGAAAGCGCAGAGGCGTTAAAAAACATCGGGTTCGAAGGCTATGCCATCGGCGGTTTGGCCGTGGGCGAAGGCCAAGAGGCCATGTTCGGCTGTCTGGATTACGCCCCTGATATGTTGCCCACGGATAAACCACGATACCTGATGGGCGTGGGCAAGCCTGACGATATCGTGGGCGCGGTCAAGCGCGGTGTTGATATGATGGATTGCGTTTTGCCATCGCGGTCGGGCCGTACGGGGCAATTGTTTACCCGTCGCGGGGTTGTGAATATCAAAAACGCACGTCACCAAAATGACCCGCGCCCGATTGATGAACACTGCACCTGTCCCGCGTGCCGTAATTACAGCCGTGCCTATCTGCATCATGTGTTCAAATCCCAAGAAATCATCAGTTCCATGCTGCTGACCTGGCACAATCTGCATTATTTCCAAGAAATCATGGCGGGCATGCGCACGGCGATTTCTGCGGGCAGCTTTGACGATTGGGAACGCCAGTTCCATGAAACACGCGCCCTTGGTGATATCGAACCGATCTAGCCGGTGGCTAGGCCTGTTTGCGCAGCGCCAAACACGCCGCACCGTTTTGTGGGGCGGGGCCGAGATCGCCCAGCCACATGTCGGTGCGACCCTGTGGATGTGTGGGCGTTGGAACATAGCTGTATTCTGTGATCAGGAGTGTGTGTAGGGGCGCATCGGCCCATGGTGCAGATTGATCACGAAACGGGAAAAACACTGTGCGTGTTTGCGTTTGGGCACGACAAGACACACAATACCCTAAGGTTGGATATCCCGCATCAGCCCCAGGGATTGCATTCAGGCGTATCCCAAAAACTGCGATATCGGAAATTGTCCAGATGTCGGGCTGTTGCTGTAACAGATCATATATGCTGTCGCCCACGTGGCGTTGATGTGACAGGCCTGCGTTGGTTTGCGCCAAAATACGCGCGTGACCCTGATCGATTAATGTCAATCTGGGATGATTGGCGGTCAAATCCTGCAAAGATGTCGGGCAATATGGCCTGTGTGACAGTTCCAGATATGGTGCCATGTCGGATATGAGGTAGGGGTGTTCACGGCTGTGATAGTTCCCGGTGACATAGGCTGATTTCGGAAACAAAAAAGATGTCATTTCCAGTGTCGCCATTTTGCAAATACCCTATGTGACTGTGATCATGTTTATCCGTGATCATAAAATTAGACCGATACATAAGAAAACGGCCAGATCGGCCAAGACTTTAGATCGGGATAAGTCTGGGACAGGCTAGCGGTTGGGGGTTAAGCGTTGGTTGCTTGGACCAAATAAAACCCTGCAAACAAAATGGGTTGGTGAAGCATGTAAATCAGCAAACTATGCTGACCCACCCACTCCAATAGCCACCAGCGCCTGTGTCTATGGGGGTGTGACGATGGGGTGCGTTTGACGAATACGGCACAAGACATTCCCAAAACAAAGGCTGCGCCCCACGGGACCAAGGGGCGATAATCAACAGAAAATGATGTTGTGTCCGTGTAAATCAGTGCGCCGAACACTGCGGGTAACTCAACTGGCACTGCCGCCCAGAAATATCCAGCCAGAATTGTCGCCGCCAAAAGTGCCAGTCCCACAGGCAGCACATGGCGCAATATAATCGCCAGCACCATCAGCGTTGCAATCGAATGTAAAATGCCAAAGCGGATCATCGCATCGGCAAAGAGCACATAGGTGACAGCTGAAATCAAAGCGGCACAAAATACGATGGGGGTCAGTTGTTTGATGAATTTTGCAGGCTTGAACGACTGCCCATGGGCCAGCATAAACGACAGACCCGCGAGAAACAGAAAACTGCTGGCGATCGAGGTTTCAAACATGCGCCACGCAGGCTGATAGACCATGCCAGCTGGGGCATAGCCGAAATACATCATATCAAATGAAAAATGAAATATCACCATGGCAACAATCGCCACACCGCGTGCGCGATCGATTGCGGATATACGATTGGATTGAAATCCCAAAAAAACAGTCATAGTCAATGCTGACCTGTCATTGATAATTTATCAAGTGGGAAATGGTGGGTGATAAGAGACTCGAACTCCTGACATCTTCGGTGTAAACGAAGCGCTCTACCAACTGAGCTAATCACCCGTCAGGGCAGGTAATAGCCAAAGCCCGTGATCAGTGCAAGGGGGCACGTGGTGTTTTTTTGCATTTTTTGTCAGATTTTTTTGAGTATTTTTACAAAAATGAAAGACTTTTTGATTTCAATATCTTGTCCGGTCTGAGATGTAAAAAAGCCCCCGTTTAAGGGGGCTGATTAGATTAATGTTTGGCGACATTTGCATCCGCGTGTTCTTTGGCCAGAGCGGCGGCGGCTGCGTCCTCGGCATCTTGGTCCCACTCAATGGGCGTGGGCTGCTGCGTTAGGGCATGTTTCAGAACCTCTGAGACATGTGTGACGGGAATGATGTCCAGTCCCTGTTTCACATTGTCCGGAATATCAGCCAGATCCTTGGCGTTTTCTTGGGGAATGAAAACGGTTTTGATCCCGCCACGCAAAGCAGCCAGAAGCTTTTCTTTTAGCCCGCCGATGGCCAAGGCATTGCCGCGCAGGGTGACTTCGCCTGTCATGGCGATATCTTTGCGTACAGGGATTCCCGTCAGAACTGAGACGATCGATGTGACCATGGCCAGACCCGCGCTGGGGCCGTCTTTGGGGGTGGCGCCCTCGGGGACGTGGACGTGGATGTCGATTTTGTCAAACACGGGTGGTTTGACACCGATCTTTGGGCTGATCGAGCGGACATAAGAGCTGGCCGCGTCGATTGATTCCTTCATCACGTCGCCCAATTTACCGGTCGTTTTCATGCGACCCTTGCCCGGTAGGCGCAGCGCCTCGATGTGGAGCAGATCGCCACCCACAGAGGTATAAGCGAGGCCGGTGACAACGCCCACTTGGTCTTCCGCTTCGGCCAAGCCGTAGCGGAATTTCTTGACGCCCAAATAGTCGTCCAGGTTTTCCGCTGTCACGGTCACTGATTTGGCTTCGCCTTTCACAATTTTTGTAACGGCTTTGCGGGCCAGTTTTGCGACCTCGCGTTCCAGATTCCGCACGCCCGCTTCGCGGGTGTAAAGTTGGATCATCGCTGTCAGCGCGTCATCGGTGACGTCGAATTCGCCTTTCTTAAGGCTATGATTTTTGGTGGCTTTGTCCACCAAATGACGCCGCGCAATTTCGCGTTTTTCATCTTCGGTATAGCCGGCCAGCGAAATAATTTCCATTCGGTCCAGCAGGGGGCCGGGCATGTTATAGCTGTTCGCCGTTGTCAAAAACATCACGTTGGACAGGTCGTATTCGACCTCCATATAGTGGTCGACGAATGTGCTGTTTTGTTCAGGATCCAATACCTCAAGCATGGCCGAGGCGGGGTCGCCGCGGAAATCCTGACCCATTTTGTCGATTTCATCCAGCAAAATCAGTGGGTTGGTTGTTTTTGCTTTCTTAAGCGCTTGGATGATTTTACCCGGCATGGACCCGATATAGGTCCGACGGTGACCGCGGATTTCGCTTTCATCACGGACGCCGCCTAGTGAAATGCGGATAAATTCGCGCCCTGTCGCCTTGGCAACCGATTTGCCCAGCGATGTTTTACCCACACCGGGGGGGCCAACAAGGCACAAAATTGGACCTTTCAGTTTGGCGCTGCGTTGTTGCACTGCCAGATATTCGACGATGCGTTCTTTGACTTTTTCCAAAGAATAGTGATCGGCATCCAAGATCTCTTGGGCTTTGTGCAGATCCTTTTTCATGCGGGATTTGACGCCCCATGGGATCGACAACATCCAATCCAGATAATTGCGCACGACTGTGGCCTCGGCCGACATGGGCGACATGGATTTCAGTTTTTTAACCTCTGCGTGAACTTTGTCCTTGGCCTCTTTCGACAGTTTGGTTTTCGAAATGCGATCTTCTAATTCCGCGATTTCGTTTTGACCTTCTTCGCCTTCGCCCAATTCTTTCTGAATGGCTTTCATCTGCTCATTCAAATAATATTCGCGCTGGGTGCGTTCCATTTGCGATTTCACGCGGGTTTTGATTTTCTTTTCGACTTGCAAAACGCTAAGCTCGCCTTGCATCAGCCCAAATACCTTTTCAAGGCGTTCGCTGACGATCAACGTTTCCAGCAATTCTTGTTTTTGCTCAACCGTAACGCCCAGCTGACCTGCAACCAAATCGGCCAGTTCTGCTGGGTCTTGGGCCTCAGAAATAGCGGTTAGCGCCTCTTCTGGGATGTTTTTCTTGATCTTTGCATAGCTTTCAAATTCAGCGGCAACGGTTTTGATCAGGGCATCGATCGATCCCTCATCGCCGATTTCTTCGTAAACGGGGCTGACGACTGCTTCGAAATAATCGGGGTTTTCAAGGAATTCTTCGATTAAAACGCGGGTTTGCCCCTCAACCAATACTTTGACAGTGCCGTCTGGCAAACGCAGCAATTGCAATACATTTGCTAACACGCCAGTGCGGTAAATGCCATCTGCGCTGGGGTCGTCTTCGGCTGGGTCAATCTGACTGGACAGCAGGATTTGTTGATCGGCCTCCATCACCTTTTCCAACGCGCGTACGGATTTATCGCGTCCGACGAACAATGGCACAATCATGTGCGGAAACACGACAATGTCGCGCAATGGTAAAACGGGATTGGACGTGCTGTGGTCTTGTTGCATGCTTCTTCCTTTTCTTTGGCAAACCGCTTGGTCCCATCTTGGCAACCTGGGCGCTTTCCTATTCAGCCTTTGATTTGGGGTTTGTTTTGTTTAATTCAACCCCATGCAGCTTACGTTAAGATGACGGTTGCTGTGTCGTGACGCAAGGGGACATTGGGGTAATAATGGGGGTAGTTCACGAAAATTTGGGGATAACTTTTGTGAAATTGATATATTTTGCGACACTCACTGCAAAAATGAACCTAAAGTACTTATTTTGTGTCACGATGCATGCCATTGGTTGACCAAATGCCGTCCAGTGTGAATTCTGACCATAGAAATGTCTAAGCCGTTAGGGGGGAAGATGGCTAGTTTTGATGATATAGGTCTGATCCTGGCAAGCCTAAATAATGGTATCTCAGCGAAAGAACACAACACCATGATGCAGTGGGCCCAGGAATGTGGCAATCGCGAACGTGCACAGGCTTTGCGCGAATTGGCAGAGTTTGTTGAAATTGGCATGGCTGATGATGACCGTCAAAAACACCGGTCTCATTTGGAAAAATAATTTCTTTGAAAAAGTGTGATTTACCGCCTTGACCTTCGCAAGCGCTGTGATTAAACACCACCCATGTCGCGCGGTTGTAGCTCAGTTGGTTAGAGTACCGGCCTGTCACGCCGGGGGTCGCGGGTTCGAGCCCCGTCAACCGCGCCATTTAAAAAGCCTGTCCTTTAGGAGAGGTTTTTTAGTTTTATAGACATTTGAAAATATTTGGTTTTACTTGAAATTCTATGCGTCAGCTGGGGCGCTGTCCGAGTGTTTTGCGGCAAGCAGAATTTTTTAAGAATGATGATTTTTTCTATTGACGGCCCTGTGAAAAATACCTATCCAGCCCCCATGCGCGGTTGTAGCTCAGTTGGTTAGAGTACCGGCCTGTCACGCCGGGGGTCGCGGGTTCGAGCCCCGTCAACCGCGCCACTTATCCCATTAATATAACGACCCATGCGCAGCCGACGGCGATCCCTGTCAGCGCAACTGCCGCACTTGCAGCGTCTTTGGCAAATTTTGCCGCATCGCGTGTCTGCGTGCTAATATCATCCACAACCCGTTCAATCGCCGTATTCATACATTCAGCAGCCAGCGTTAAAATTCCACCCATAATCAATATGGCCGTTTCAGCTGTGCTCAGTGGTAAATACAACGCGATCCCACCAGAAATGATATTTGCAACAATCCATTGATGCAAACTTGGCTCGGTTTGCCAAACGTGGGTAAATCCGTTCCACGACCACCGTGTTCGGTCTATAATACGTTTGCCTTGCGCCTTGATCCAATTCATATAAACGTCTCCGATACGTGTTAGGTCTTTTGTTGCAAATCTCTGGGCCACTTTATGCAAAGGGTATTGAAAATGAAAACAGCAATTTTAAAAATTCCAACAATGGCGCTCGTTTTTGCGTGTGCAACACTGGGCTTGGCGCCTTTTACGCCCATGCCACATCTTTTGGAAAAAATGGGTATGATCGTCGCTGGCAGTCCACTCAAACCAATTGACTATTTTGATATGGCGTTTCACGGCCTGCCATGGATCCTACTGGCGCTCAAGCTCTATTTTTTAGCAACACCAAAACACTGAAATCTTGACCGCTACGGCTTTCATTTTTGCAAAAATACTCGCGCTGCAGGCATGCGCCTATCGGGCGCATACCACTGGCAACATTTGACTGGCCGCATTTCATCAGGTTGACTTCACTGGGTCGATTTCACTGGTTCAAATTCACCGGGCCAATTAAATTGGCTCCAGTCTGATCCGCGCTACTCTGCGGTTTCGGTTTCGATCTGTTGGGCGCGCTTTTCGACCAGATCGACGATGTGTTCGACCATTTTGTCGTTATCAATCTTGTGATCTTGCTTTCCAGCCCAGTACACCATGCCATGTCCCGCGCCACCGCCGGTAAAGCCGACATCGGTCATTAACGCTTCACCCGGTCCATTGACCACGCAACCGATAATCGACAGGCTTAGCGGGGTTTTTATGTGTTCCAGACGTTTTTCCAAAATCTCAACGGTTTTGATCACATCAAATCCCTGACGGGCACAGGACGGGCAGGAAATAATATTCACACCACGATGCCGCAGGCCTAGGGATTTTAGAATTTCATAGCCTACCTTGACCTCTTGGACAGGATCGGCGGACAGGGATACGCGAATGGTGTCGCCGATACCCATCCACAATAGATTGCCCAATCCAATGGCAGATTTGATGGTGCCAGACTGCAGACCACCAGCTTCTGTGATGCCTAGGTGGATCGGGGCATCCGTCGCCTCGGCCAAGGCTTGATACGCTGCGGCCGCCATGAAAACATCCGATGCCTTAACGCTGATTTTAAATTCGTGGAAATCATGGTCTTGCAAAATCTTGATATGATCCATCCCGCTTTCGACCATCGCGTCAGGGCAGGGTTCACCATATTTGTCCAACAAATGCTTTTCCAGTGATCCGGCATTTACCCCAATCCGTATCGAACAGTTATGGTCGCGCGCGGCCTGAATGACCTCGCGTACGCGATCCGCAGACCCGATGTTTCCGGGGTTAATCCGCAAACAGGCAGCGCCCGCTTCGGCGGCCTCAATCCCACGTTTATAGTGGAAATGGATATCTGCAACGATGGGCACAGGGCTTTCTTTGACGATATCTTTCAACGCGCGTGAACTGTCTTGGTCGGGAACCGAAACGCGCACAATATCGGCACCTGCGTCCGCGGCTGCCTGAATTTGGGCGATTGTGCCGCGAATATCTGTCGTGACCGTATTGGTCATTGTTTGGACTGAAATGGGCGCATCACCGCCCAGTGGGACGTTTCCAACCATGATCTGACGTGATTTTCGGCGATATATATTGCGCCAAGGGCGGACGTGATTAATCGACATTTTTATCCCACTGTTTCAAAGCCTAATTCAATACATAGGCGGATTGGGCCAGCGGTGCAATTGCCAAGGTTACTGTTCGCCCGCAGAAAACGGCTTTACGCTTTCGAAAGTCAGTTCTGCAACCATACGCGCAAGGTTTTGATCACGATTCAAATCCGCAGGAACATAGGCATCCATCAAGCTGGCGACAGACAATTCAACATTTTTCGCAACCTGCGATCCCGTACCGGCTGGCCCAAACAAATCACCGTTGACGGCAAAATAGACTGAGCCTGACATGCCTGCACGCAACAGGGGGGCATTCTCGGTCTGGGGCAAAACGTATTCTTCGCCGGGTTTCATGATTTTTTCGTACAGAACCGATCCATTGCTGGATTTAATCTGAACCCAGGCCTCGCGTGTGGCAATCACGGCCAGCGCAGGGCGGGGGTCTTCGACCACTTGGGGGCCGGGGATAGCGGGTGTTTCATTTAGCACACCTGCCAAAGCCGCATCGATGCCCGCAGGATCAACAGTGTCCATCTGTGCGACCACAGGGTCGACAAAACTGCCATAGCGATTGGGATCAAGCGATGAAATAGGCGCGTCGCGCGACACCAAAATAGGCACGTCCAGTGCCGCAGGGCGATAGATGCGATCCAATTGGTCAGGACGTTGATCAGGGCTCACACCTGTGACCTGCAAACTGCCATCTTCGCCGGCAGATTGGGGAATGTCGAAATCGGTCAATACAATCGGTGCTGTGTCTACAGGTGCGGTTGTGACCTGTTGAATTTCGCGAAACATGGACCATGCCCCATAGCCTAAACCCGACACCAACAGCGCCAAGACCGCGATCGAACCAATTGCGCTGGCGTCAAAGCGGTCGATCATATTTCCAGAGGGGGCCAGTATCGCTGACGGGGATTTGGCAAACACGCGGTCATCAAAGCTGTCCGGCGACCGCGATGTGACGGCCGCAGCGCCCGCGCGTTTGGGCAGGGCTTTGGCTGACATGCCGTGGGCAGTGGCAAACCCACTTTCAGCGCAGAACTGGTGGAACACCTGGTCCTGATCTAGGCCCAGATAACGGGCATAAGAGCGTACAAAACCTGCAATAAAACCGGGTGTTTCGAATGCATCGGGGTCACAATTTTCAATGGCTGCGATGTAGTTTGCCTTGATTTTCAGTTCGCGCTGCACATCAAGCAACGATTTGCCCAAGGTCGCGCGTTCTCCGCGCAGCATGTCGCCAAGTTTCAGTTCGAAATCGTCGAACCCTTTGGGTTTACCTGTCTCGGTCTGACCCGCTTCGGTCAGATTTTTTCGTGCCATACCTCAATTTCCCCAGTGCGCGTACCCAATTGGGCCCCACTTTCGAATCGGCCCTTACCCTAAGATGGTTTTAACACATATTTAGGATAGTTGCACTGGATTCGCAACTAGGCGCTGAGTTCGGCACGATTTAGCGCACAATGGGACCATAATTGGTCCATGCCGCGGATTAACGTGTCCATTTCCTTGGGTCCGTGCACAGGCGATGGCGTAAACCGCAGACGTTCTGTGCCGCGTGGAACAGTTGGGAAATTGATAGGCTGAACATAGATACCGAATTGTTCCAAAAGCATGTCAGACAGTTTCTTGGTATGCACTGGGTCGCCCACGATCACAGGGACGATATGGCTTCCATGATCAATGATTGGCAAACCCATCGCTTTCAAGCGGGTTTTCAGGATTTTTGCCTGTGTTTGGTGTTTCTCACGCAATTCCTGATCGGTTTTCAAATGGGCAACCGATGCGGCTGCGGCTGCGGCAACAGCGGGGGGCAGGGAAGTGGTGAAAATGAAGCCCGGTGCGTAGGACCGCACCGCGTCACACATTTTTGCGCTGGCCGCGATATAGCCGCCCAAAACGCCATATGCCTTGGCCAAGGTGCCGTTGATAATATCGATGCGATCCATCAGCCCGTCACGTTCGGCCACACCCGCACCGCGGGGGCCATACATGCCAACGGCGTGCACTTCGTCGATATAGGTCAGCGCACCAAATTCGTCCGCCAGATCACAGATTTCCTTGATCGGGCCAAAATCGCCGTCCATGGAATAAACTGATTCAAACGCGATGACCTTGGGTGCGGCGGGATCGTCTGCGGCCAGTAATTCGCGCAAATGGGCCACGTCGTTATGTTTGAAAATGCGTTTTGCGCCACCATTGCGACGCACACCTTCGATCATTGAGGCATGGTTGAGTGCATCGGAATAAATGATCAGACCGGGGAACAGTTTGGGCAATGTCGATAGGGTCGCATCATTGGCGATATAGGCCGATGTAAACAGCAACGCGGCCTCTTTGCCGTGCAGGTCCGCCAATTCCCATTCTAGGCGTTTGTGATAAACGGTTGTCCCTGAAATGTTGCGCGTGCCACCGGATCCTGCGCCAGTTGCATCGATGGCTTCGTGCATGGCGGCCAGTACGACAGGGTGTTGACCCATGCCCAGATAGTCGTTGCCGCACCAAACCGTGATGGGTTGCTGCGTTCCATCGGGTTTATTCCAAACGGCATGGGGAAAGTTGCCCTTTTCGCGTTCAATATCGATAAAGGTCCGGTAACGACCCTCTTGATGAAGACGGTTTAAAGCCTGATCAAGATGTGCGTTATAATCCATCTGGTCTTTCCTTTTGCTTGCCATGGCGGCGCGGTTTTGCATGCAGTTGCATGCCTGTGCTTGCTATAACATATTCAAAAAAGTTTATAGGTCAAACTTTTCTTTCATTTTTCTTTCGTCGCAGGCGTAACGAGCGGCTGGACAGTCACTCTATCAATGTTACCTTGACGCAAAACTAGATAGCAGGAGAATCGCATGTCGCTAACCCCAGTTTTGGCGCGTATTGACGCAGATTTGGAAAAATCCACGCAAAGATTGCTAGATTTGTTGCGTATACGCTCCATTTCTACGGATCCGGATTATCAAAATGACTGCGATCAGGCGGCGGATTGGTTGGTGCGCGATCTGAAATCATTCGGCGTGGATGCGCGCAAATGTCCCACACCGGGCCATCCGATGGTGATCGGTCATATGAATGGGCCCGCGGATGCGCCGCATATTTTGTTTTACGGACATTATGATGTGCAACCCGTGGATCCGATTGATCTGTGGGATCGCGACCCATTTGACCCTGTCGTGGAAAATACCCCTAAGGGTCGCGTTATTCGGGGCCGTGGATCATCCGATGACAAAGGCCAGTTGATGACATTCGTCGAGGCCTGCCGCGCATGGGTCAGCGAACATGGTGCGCTGCCGTGCAAGGTGACATTTTTCTTTGAAGGGGAAGAAGAAAGCGGATCGCCCAGTTTGGTGCCATTCATGCAAGAAAACCGCGATGAATTGATGTCAGATGTTGTGTTGATTTGCGATACGGGCCTGTTTCAATCTCAAACGCCGGCAATTGTGACAATGCTGCGCGGGTTACTTGGCGAAGAAATTATTTTGACAGGCCCAGACAAGGATTTGCATTCGGGCATGTATGGCGGCGCTGCGATCAACCCCATCCGTGTATTGTCCAAGGTTTTGGCCGGTTTACATGATGATCAGGGCCGCGTGACGGTGCCCAATTTCTATGATGGCGTTCCAGAGTTGGCGGATGACATTGCCCAGCAGTGGCATGATTTACAGTTTGATCATGGCCGTTTTCTGGGCGATGTTGATCTGTCCCATCCCGCTGGCGAAATAGATCGCACCCCATTGGAAATGATCTGGTCGCGTCCGACCTGTGAAATAAACGGGATTAATGCGGGATACACAGGCGAGGGGTTCAAAACCGTATTGCCATCGCGGGCCAGTGCCAAAATCAGTTTCCGTCTGGTGGGCACTCAAGACCCATTGGAAATCCGCCAAAATTTCCGCGCCTATGTCAAATCTATGTTGCCCCCTGATGTCCAAGTGGCGTTCAAGGAACATGGCGCATCCAAGGCATCGCAAATGGCCACCGACAGCGCTGAATTTGAACAGGCACGGTTGGCATTGTCTGATGAATGGCCTGACGCGGCGGCCTTTGTTGGCTGTGGCGGATCCATTCCGATTGCGGGCCATTTTCAACGTATTACTGGGGTCAGCCCGATGTTGATCGGCTTTGCCAAGGATGATGATGCCATCCACAGCCCCAATGAAAAATACGATCTGGACAGTTTCCACAAAGGCATCCGCAGCTGGGCGCGCATTTTGGATGCCGTGTCAGGCGCATCCCCAACGCAAGCGTGATCCATGTTTGACGGGTTTGAACATGCCAGCCATGCGCGCGATGGGGTCAATATACGATACCTGCGCGCACAGGCTGGGAAACCGGCGATTTTGTTTTTGCACGGGTTTCCGCAAACCCACGCCATGTGGGCCAAAATCGCCCCGCAGTTTCTGGGCGATTATGATGTGATTTGCCCTGATCTGCGTGGTTATGGCGCATCGGATAAACCCCGCGACGTGGCGCAATATTCCTTTGCGGAAATGGCGCGTGATCAAATCGCATTGATGCAATCACTGGGCTATGACCGCTATAATGTGGTGGGCCATGATCGGGGCGCGCGCGTGGCGCATCGATTGGCATTGTTGGCGCCGGATGCTGTGGCCACGGTCACCTTGATGGATATTGTGCCCACGCATTTATTGCTGGATACCCTGACGAAAGAGGTGGCGCAGGCCTATTATCATTGGTTTTTTCTGGCCCAGCCCGAACCCGTGCCTGAAAATATGATCGCCGCCGATCCCATTGCGTATTTCAACAGTTGCCTGATGGGATGGGGGCAGGCGGGGGATGCGGGGTTTGATCCGCAGCAACTGGCCGCCTATCGCACGGCCTGGCAGGATCGTGAGACCATTCGCGGCATGTGCAATGATTACCGTGCTGCGTTGGCCTATGATTTTGACTTTGATGCAGCCGATTTGGGGCGGCGGCTGGATATGCCGGCCTGTATCATGTGGGGGCGCGATGGCATCATGGGGCAGCGGTTTGATGTGCCGTCAACTTGGGCCGATCGGTTTGCCGACATCACAGCAGTTGATATGCCCGGCGGACATTTTTTCCCCGATCATGTGCCAGATTTGATCACCAGCAAGCTGCGCCAATTTTTACGCGCTTAGGCGCCGATGCACCCATGACACTGCCCAACACAGCCCATAAAACACCAAGGCTGTGGCAATTGTTGTGCCGTAAAATCCGGCACGTCCCGCCAGTTCCATATCATTTAAGAATGGATAGGGCAGGCCCGATGTTACCTTGCCCACGGGCGCGGTATTGATGGGGCGCAACACCGCTTCGCACCAGACAACATAGGCCGCACAAAACGCGACCGTATAGATCAACCCGCGCAAAACCTGACGGGCAAAGGCGCGCGATAAAAACAGCGCATCAAATACCAACAGCAATGGCCCAAGCAAGTGTAAATAATATTCCTGATACCACACCGGTGTCCCGTCACCATTGACCAGTTTGGGATCAATGAAAAATAACCGCCAGTACAAAAACATCACCATGATATTCAAAACGGCACTGGCAGAAATCAACGCAGCAGGGCCATCGGGCGCACCACTGCGGCGGACCCGCCACAGCAGCCAATGTACCGCCACGGCGGCACACAGCCCCCAAATCGTCAGATACCGAAATTGCAGGCCGAATTGATCAAAATCCTGCCGCGTGAATTGGTAAAACCAAAACCCAAGTGCCAAAATAAAGGCCGCCATTGAAAATTGGGTTTTGGTCATGGTCCTTATCCTCGTTTGTCTGACACCAGTTCGCGCATCGCGTCTAGCGGAACATAGCCACGAACCAATTCATCTTGCAAGACGAACGTTGGGGTACCTGTGATTTGCAGGCGTTGGGCCAGCGCGCGCGTGGTGGCGATTTCCATCAACACATCATCGCTGTTCATCCGTTCCAAAATTTCGCCGGCATCATGGCCCAGGCTGGTTGCCAAACGGATCAGCGTGGGCTCATTTGGTTCGCCGTTCAGTGCGATCAATGCGTCATGCGTTTTTTTGTAGGCGACAGCGCCATGCAGTTGTTTGATCGCAATGGCAAATTGCGATGACGCCATGGATGCGTCACCCAAGATTGGAAATTCCTTGACGATCAATCGGATGTTGCCATCGCTTGCAATCAATTCTTCGACATCATCATAGGCTTTTCGACAATAACCGCAGCGGTAATCCATGAATTCCACCAAGGTTATGTCGCCATCTGGGTTGCCGCCGACGTAGGAAAATCCGTCTTCGAAAATATCCTGTGCATTGACAGTGACCAAGTCGAAATCTGCGCGTGCCTCGGCCTGTGCTTCGCGCTCGCGCAGAATGCTGACGGCCTCCATGATCAATTCGGGATTTTCCAAAATATAGGATCGCACCGCTTTGCCGAATGCCTGTTGCTCTGCGGCTGTCATATTTGACAGGTCTGTTGCGCGCAGCGGTGTTGTGGCCAAGGCCAGCGCGGTACATGCGGCCAATGTCAAAGTACGTTTCATTGTTTATCCTTTATGCTCGGACCCGTTTGGGCCGTTTTGGTGTGTTCGTGTTACTTGAAACTTTGAATGTCTTGCGCCCGCTGCCAAGAGGGTGCGCCGCGTGGCAATTGACCCGCGGCCCGTGTTGCGTGCAATTTGGCATCCTCTAGCTTGCCTTGCAAGGCATAGCGTTCCGCTGTGACCAAAGAGGCCATGGGCAAATTTTTCGTCTTGGCATAAGCCTGTGCCAGATCGCGCAGCAAGCTGGCGTTTCGAAAATCGCGATCGCGTGCTTTGGACAGTGTTTTGACCGCAGATTTATATTGCCCCGCTGCCAGCTGCGCGCGGCCCATTCCGGCCAAGATGATAGGATCGTTTGGGGCATATTTAACGGCCTTGGCATACATCGCGCTGGCGGCTGAAAATTGACGGTCGCGCATCAATAATTCTGCCCTAAGGTCCAATAAAAACGGATCATTCGCGCGCAGTTGCAAGGCGCGATCAAGTTGGACCATCGCAACATCAATATCACCCTGCCGCGACAGGGCAACAGCGCGGCGCATGTATTCAATGTCCTTGGTCACGCTGTCGCCCGCGCGGCGCAATGTCCATTGGGGCGACCGCAAGAATGCCGATAATTTCCCAATCGCACGCCCATGCCAATAGCGGGCATCATTGCCCGTTTGCTGTTTGGGATATGCTTGCGATTGTGCCTCTACGTTTCGGGCGCGATCACGCGAAATCGGGTGTGATCTGACATAGGGGTCCTGACGGCCGCGGGTTAGGTTTTCTTGGCCCACAAAAATATCCAACATTTCTTTCATGCCGCGTGGATCGACACCGGCACGGATCATATAACCCAGTGCTGTACTATCGGCTGAACTTTCTTCGGAACGGGTGTGGGCCAGAAATCTGCGCTTTGCGGCCGAATTGATTCCGATTGCAAATCCGGTGGCGGCTTCGCCTTGGCCGGTGGCCGCGGCGGCTGCGATTGCCAATGCGGTACCAAAGGCCGCAGCCGACCGTGCTGTTTGCATGTTTTGAATGCGTCGTGCGAAATGGCCATTTGCGATATGCGCGGCCTCATGGGCGATGACGGCTTGGACCTGTTCGGGCGATTGGGTGCGCAGCAACAGCCCCGCATGTATAAAAATATGCCGACTATCAAGAACAAAGGCATTCAGCGACATATCATTGACCACCAAAATCCGCATCTGTTGTGATGACAGCCCCGCCGCCGTTAAAATCGGTTTGGCCAAACGCGTCAAAGCGTGTTCAATGTCGGCATCGCGCAGCAGCCCGATCGCATGTGCAGGCAGCGCAGATATACCGCCAAATACGATGACGCATAACACGCGCAGAAAATATTTCATTGACCTAACCCTATATTCGTTGCCAAAAGCACACCTATGCCCACTTTGGAGTGATGACATGAAAAACTCAACCCGGGGAACCGTAGATCCCTTTATTGTGATGGATGTTATGGAATCGGCACGTCAGGCCGAGGCCGATGGCCGACATATTATTCACATGGAGGTGGGTCAGCCCAGCACGGCCGCGCCGGTTAAGGCATTGAAATCAGTGGAAACTGCGCTGGGTGATGATGCTATGGGCTACACCGTTGCACTGGGCTTGCCCGAACTTCGGCGTAAAATCGCCGACCTGTATGGGACGTGGTATAATCTGGATCTGGACCCAAACCGCATTGTGATCACACCCGGATCGTCGGGCGCGTTTATTTTGGCCTTTACATCTTTGTTCGACAGCGGTCAGCGCGTTGGGATCGGGGCGCCGGGGTATCCCAGTTATCGCCAAATTTTGCGCGCCTTGGATCTGGTGCCGGTCGATATTGAAACGACACTGGCACATCGGTATCAGCCTGCGCCAAGCGATGTGGCTGCGCATGATTTGGCGGGGTTATTGGTGGCCTCGCCTGCAAATCCAACGGGTACAATGTTGGGTCGTGATGCTTTGGGGGCTTTGATTGATGCGACACAGGCCCATGGGGCATCCTTTGTCAGTGATGAAATCTATCACGGTATTGAATATGATGCCAAAGCGGTCACAGCCTTGGAATTGTCGGATGATGTCTATGTGATCAATTCGTTTTCAAAATATTTTTCTATGACAGGCTGGCGCGTGGGCTGGATGGTGGTTCCGCCCGATCATGTGCGTCGCGTCGAACGCTTGGTGCAAAATATGTTTATCTGTTCGCCCCATGTATCCCAAGTCGCCGCGCTAGCTGCGTTAGAGGCGGGTGATGAATTGGATGAAAACCTAGCCGTCTATCACCGCAACCGCGATTTGATGATGCAAGGATTGCCAAAGGCCGGATTTCGCAAAATTGCGCCACCGGATGGGGCATTTTATGTCTATGCGGATGTGGCCGAGTTTACGCAAAATTCATTGGAATTTGCCCGTGATATTTTGGATACTGTTGGCGTTGCTGTCACACCGGGGTTGGATTTTGATCCCAAGCGGGGGGCCACAACCTTGCGGTTTTCATATGCGCGCCAAACCGCTGATATCCAAGAAGGATTAGAGCGTTTGCAAACCTTTATGCGTCAAAGGGGGCATATTGAGTGATGTCATTTTCGCGGTGGATCTTGGTTTGGATGATGTCACTTTGGATGGGGCTGGTGCAGGCTGTGCCCCCGGCTGTGGCCCAAGATCAGCTGGGCGCCGTTGCGCGGATTGATCCGGTCCGATCATTGGCCCAAGATGCGCGTGACGCGGGCATCACGGTGCAGCTATACCTAAGCCAAGGTGTGCCATATCGCGTCTATCTGTTGGATGAACCCAGGCGGTTGATTTTGGAATTTAACCGGTTGGATTTTTCCGGATTTACTGTTGGGAATTTTGATCAATCTGACGGCATCACTGGCGTGCGCTATGGCCAGTTGCAGGATGGTTGGTCGCGTATGGTGTTTGATTTGGCCCAACCATTGCGGGTTGCACAATCAGGGCTGGCAATTGCTGCGGGCGATCAAACGGGTTTGTTGACATTGGAATTGACAGCAACGACGGCGGCAGAATTTGCCAGCGTTGCAGGCCCGCCAAATCGCCAAGTCGTGGCAGGGTTGCCACCTGCTTCGATCACGCGCAAAACCCGTGATCGCAATGCGCCATTTGTGGTTGCCATTGATCCAGGACATGGCGGCATAGATCCGGGCGCACAGGTCGGTGACGCAGCCGAGGCTGATTTGATGCTGTCCTTGGGGCGCATGTTGCGCGACGCATTGCGCCGAAATGACAATGTGCGCGTGGTCATGACCCGCGATCAGGATGTGTTTGTGCCACTAGAACAGCGCATCGAAATCGCCCATGCCGAGGCGGCGGATGTTTTCATATCGCTGCATGCGGATATCGTGACCGAAGGGCAGGCCAGTGGCGCAACGGTCTATACTCTGTCCGAACAGGCGACAGATACGGCATCGGCAAAACTGGCCGCGCGCCATGACCGAACAGAAATTTTGGCTGGCGTCGATCTAAGTGGCGCCGATGACGAAGTGACCGGTATTTTGATGGAGCTGGCACGCCAAGAAACCCAACCGCGTTCGATTGCCTTGGCCGAGGTGCTTGTGCGTGAATTTGATCGATCCCTAGATCACGTGAATGGGCGTCCGCATCGCGGGGCTGATTTTTCGGTGCTTAAGGCGGCCGATATTCCGTCTGTCTTGGTCGAGGCTGGTTTTATGTCGTCGCCTAAAGATCTGAAAAACATTAAAAATACCGAATGGCGCCAGTCATTTGCAGATGCGATTATGCGGGCGGTGCTGGAATGGAAAGACCAAGACGCGGCGGCGGCAACGCTGCGCCGTCAATGATTAAACCCCGCGATCTGACACAGGTTTTCGGCAAATTTCAGCACAAGCCTTTTGACCTTGGGCATTGGGGCGCTTATAACACACAGACATCGTGATCAGGGGGTCGGCGTGTTTCGCTTTATACTAAGCTTTTTCGGGGCTATCTTCACCGCCCTTACTTTGGGGATCATCGCCTTTGCTCTGTCGCTGGGCGCGGTGTTTTGGATTTATGGGCGCGATCTGCCCAGTCATGCGTCCTTGGCCCAATATCACCCGCCGACGATCAGCCGGATTTATTCATCCCAAGGGCTTTTGATTGACGAATTTGCCAAAGAACGCCGCCTGTTTACACCCGCCGAAGAAATTCCCGTGCTGATCAAGCAGGCGTTTATTTCGGCTGAGGATAAAAATTTCTATAACCATCCCGGTTATGATCTGCGCGGGATTGCATCCGCGGCTGTCGACGCTGCGCGATCACGCGGGTCAAACCTGCGCGGGGCGTCAACGATCACGCAACAAGTGATGAAAAATTTCCTGCTGGATGGATCGCGGCGTATTGAACGTAAAATCAAAGAAATCATCCTAGCCACGCGCATTGAACAAACGCTGACCAAAGAAAAGATCCTTGAACTGTATTTGAACGAAATTTTTCTGGGTCAAAATTCGTATGGTGTGACGGCAGCGGCGCAGACCTATTTCAACAAAACATTGGCGGAATTGGCCCCGCATGAGGCTGCGTTTTTGGCGTCCTTGCCCAAGGCACCGTCCGATTATCACCCCGTGCGCCGCAAAGATCGCCTGCTGCAACGGCGCAATTATGTGCTGCGCGAAATGCTGCAAAATGGCTATCTAGATCAGGCCACCTATGAAACTGAACGCGCCCAGCCGCTGCGGTCGGTGCAAAATGGCGATTTCGACAGTTTCCGCGCCGTATTGCCGCCGCGCGATTATTTTACGGATGAAATTCGCCGCCAGCTGACCCGCACCTTTGGAGAAGATGAATTTTTCACCGCAGGGATGAGCGTGCGTGCGACCATCGACCCCGAAATGCAAAAAGTCGCGGCGACAGCATTGCAGCGGGCATTGGAAAAATACGACCGCAACCAAGGTGTGTGGCGCGGCACGGGCTTGCGCATTGATTTGACCCAGTTGGACGCCAAAACCACATGGCGCGATGCGCTAAACGATCTGCGGGTATCGAGGACGATTTATTTGGATAACCAATGGTATCCGGCCGTTGTTTTGGGATTCGAAGGGGGTAAAGCCCGCATCGGTATTGACGGGGTTGATGATGATCCCGAGGGGCATTGGATTACCGAAAGTGATGTGACATGGGCGCGCAAATTGCGCGACGATGGCGAATTGGGCCCACAGGCCAAACGCGCGCAGGATTTGTTGGATTTGGGCGATGTCGTTTATGTTCGCGCCATCACCAAAGACGAAGACGGCAGTTTTATTCGCTGGTCGTTGCGCCAAACCAGCGACGTGCAGGGCGCCTTTATGGCGATGGACGTCAATTCGGGCCGTGTGATCGCGATGCAAGGTGGATTTGATTACCAAACATCTGTGTTCAACCGCGCCACACAGGCTGACCGCCAACCGGGATCCAGTTTCAAACCTTTTGTCTATGCCTCGGCCCTAGATAGTGGATATTCCCCCGCGACGATTGTGATTGACGCACCGATCGAGGTTGACACCCCCCAAGGTCTGTGGCGCCCCAAAAACGCGTCAAACCAGTTTTATGGCCCAACGCCCCTGCGCACAGGCATCGAACGGTCGCGAAATTTGATGACCATCCGTTTGGCACAGGTTGTGGGCATGGATACCATTGCTGATTATGCCGAAAAATTTGGCGTGTATTCCAACATGGGCCGGTTTTTGGCCAATTCATTGGGGTCTGAGGAAACCACATTATTCAAAATGGTGGCGGCCTATGCGATGTTTGCCAATGGGGGCGAACGGGTGGAACCCACTTTGGTTGACCGGATACAGGATCGGTTTGGCAAAACCGTGTACCGCCACGATCAACGCCGCTGTTTGAATTGTGATTTGGAACGGTTATCAGATGGCAAGGGTCCCTATATCGTGTCAAACCGCGAACGCGTGATGGATGCGATTACGGCCTATCAGTTGACATCCATGATGAAGGGCGTTGTCGATCGCGGCACGGCCGCATCCTATGTCAATCTGCCTGTGCCTGCAGCAGGCAAAACAGGAACCACCAATGATGCCAAGGACGCGTGGTTTGTTGGCTTTACGTCGAACATCGTGGCTGGGTGTTACATCGGATATGATATTCCGCGTCCCATGGGGCGGGGTGCATCAGGCGGCGGCATGTGCGGTCCTGTGTTCAATGAATTTATGCTGGCAGCGGTCGAAAAATTCGGCGGCGGTCCGTTTCGTGTGCCCGAAGGCGGCGTTTTCATCAACATCGACCGCAGCACGGGCGCGCGGCTAAGTGATGATGCGCAGGGCGATTATGTGGTCGCCGAATATTTCCGAGAAGGCGAAGAGCCCGTGTTTGGCGTGACATTCGATGGTGGCTTTGCCATGGGCGGCAATTTTGAGATCATCCGCCTAGATGGGTCAGACACAAAAACGGTGACCACCTCAACGGGCAATCAGGTCAAAATCGGTCCCAAGGCCACGCTTGGTACGCTTAGCTCAGGCGGGCTATATTAACGCATTGCGAACCTATAAATCTGTTCTTGGTCCATCTTGCCACATGTGTCGGGCTGGGATAATGAGGGCGCAAGAGTGATAAATCAAATACTGACGAACAAGGTGAAACATGCGCGCAGATATTCAAAATATGGTTTCTGAAATCAACAAATCCTTGGATTTGTTGCGCCAGCGCATGGGGTGGGAAACGGTCCATCATCGCCTAGAAGAATTCAACGCCCGCGTCGAAGATCCCGATCTGTGGAACGATCCTGAGAATGCGCAGAAATTGATGCGCGAACGTCAGGCTTTGGTTGATTCTGTGTCCAATCACGACAGCATGCAGCAGGATTTGAACGATAACATCGAATTGATGGAATTGGGCGAAATGGAGGATGATCAAGAGGTCGTCGAAGATGCCGAAAACGCCATTCGCGCCTTGGTCAAAAAAGCCGCCGCCAAAGAGCTTGAGGCCTTGTTGAATGGCGAAGCGGATGCCAATGATACCTTTCTTGAGGTTCATTCAGGCGCAGGCGGCACCGAAAGCTGCGATTGGGCATCTATGCTGGCACGCATGTATGTGCGGTGGGCGGAAAAATCGGGCTATACCGTTGAAATGCAATCCGAAACCCCAGGAGAAGAGGCCGGAATCAAGTCCGTGACCTATAAAATCACGGGGCACAATGCCTATGGCTGGTTAAAATCCGAAAGCGGCGTGCATCGCTTGGTGCGGATTTCACCCTTTGACAGTGCTGCAAAACGGCATACGTCGTTTTGTTCGGTCTGGGTCTATCCTGTCGTGGATGACAACATTGATATTCAGGTCAATCCAGCGGACATTCGTATTGATACATTCCGATCCTCGGGCGCGGGTGGACAGCACGTCAATACAACAGATTCGGCCGTGCGGATTACACACAATCCAACAGGGATCGTTGTGACCAGTTCCGAAAAATCGCAACACCAAAACCGTGATATCGCGATGAAGGCGTTGAAATCGCGCCTGTATCAGATGGAATTGGATCGCCGCAATGCCGCCATCAATGAGGCGCATGAAAACAAAGGCGACGCAGGCTGGGGCAACCAAATCCGGTCTTATGTCTTGCAGCCCTATCAAATGGTCAAAGACCTGCGCACAGGGCATGAAACATCCGATACCAAGGGTGTTTTGGATGGCGATCTAGATGCCTTTATGGCGGCGACTTTGGCGATGGATGTATCTGGCAAATCGCGTGCGGATGCGAACAGCATAGATTGATCATCCAACGGTCACAACCACTGTACCAACGCAGGATCCGGCCCACGATCCAATCAAAATCCATAAGTCATTTTGATAATTTATAGCCCATAGCTAATCAGATGGGTGTTTTGTCCGTTAAGCTATTCGACGATTATCGCGGACAAAGGACACCATAGAATGCACAGCATCATAGGTTTTATACAAGCCAGACGGTTGGTCACGGTTTTAGGATTGGCATTGTCTGTGCCAGCCTTGCTGGCACTGGCGCTTGTCGGGGCACAAATTTGGCAGCAAAACACGAAATACACTAAAATCATCGAAGTCAACGATGTGGTCCAATTCAGCAGGATTGGCATGGATTTGGTCGATGCACTTAGCCGCGAACGCACGGCTGCGCTGCCCTTTGTTGCCACACGTGGCAAAGATGGCCTTGAGGCGTACCAAGCCAGTATTGTGGTCACGGACCAAGTTATTGAGAAAATCTTGGTCGACATTCAAAACCTGCGTGCAATCGAAATAAACGATACAATCAACCAAGATTTGGACCTGATTGTGGAGGCTTTGGCAAATATTGCAACATTGCGTCAAGACACCCAAGTCATAACCTATTCGGCGTTTGACGTGATTGAACTTTATAGTGCCATCAATCAAATCGTGATTGATTTCGTCTAAAACGCCGTGGCATTTTCCGATCACGCCGAGGTGTCGCATAGTTTGGTGACCTCGGTGTATTTATTGAACGCGACAGAATATTTCGCGATGGAACATGCCTTGGGCGCAGGGGCGTTTCAGGTGGAGCGTTGGGACAAAACCAACATTGCACAGCTGGGTGATATCACCAAACGCCAAGCTATGTTTTTCAAGAAATTTGAACGCTCTGCGTCGCCGGAACAGGCCGAAATGTATCAAACAATGGTCAGCAGCGAACCCTATCAATCCATGTTGGAATTGCGCGACATTGTTGTTGCGTGGGGTCAATTTGGTAATTTCCAAGGTTACGATCAGGCGCAGTTTATTGAAATTTACAACACGGTCCACGGCGATCTGCGCAGCCTGGGAACCAAGGCGCTGGACGATGTGTTGGTCATAATCGACGACAAAATCGCCAGAATCTGGGGCGACTACATGACCATTTTGTGGGGTGCATTGGCGGCGGTAATTGCCACGATTGCGATTGCGGGGCTTTTGGTATTGGTGCTGCGGGCGCAGGTCGCGCGTTTGGTTGATGCGGCCAAAGAAATGGCGGGCGGTAATTTGGATATTACTTTGCCACGGACGCATAAAAACGAATTGGGCGCTTTGATTATTGCTTTGGCTGTCTTTCGTGATGAAACCCGCAAAGCGCAAAAATTCGAAGACGAATCCCGCGCGAAAGCACTGCAAGAAGCATCTGAGGCGTCCCAGCAGGCCAAAGAAAAATTGGAGCAATCACGCTATGTCGTGTCAGAACTGGAACGCGCGGCAACGGCGATTGAACAACTGTCGCATTCGGTCAATGTGGCCGCAGAAATGGCAGATCAGGCACGCACCAAAAGCACGTCGATCAAGGATAAATCAGATCGCGGTACGCAAACTGTTAAAACGGCAATTGCTGCAATGGGCGACATTCGCAACAGTTCTAATGAAATCTCGAACATTACAAAATTGATCGATGAAATTTCATTCCAAACGAACCTTTTGGCGTTGAATGCGCGGGTCGAGGCGGCACGCGCAGGCGCTGCGGGGCGTGGGTTTGCGGTGGTCGCCGCCGAGGTTCAGCAATTGGCGGCGCGCTCGGCCAAGGCGGCCAGTGATATTTCCGAACTGATCGTACAAAGCACAAAGCAAGTGCAATATGGTTCAGAAGTTGTGAACAAATCCGGCGAAGCTTTGGATGATATCGCCGATGGTATTTTTGAAGTGGCCGAGGTCATTCAAAATGTATCTGCCACGGTTCGCGAACAATCGACCGCGATTGGCGAAATCAACAAAACCACAGCCGCAATTGATGATACGCTGAAAACCATATTGTCCGACGCAGCCTAAGCGGCCCTTGGGCCCAGTTTTGGGTCCATCGCCTACATATTCACCCGTCCATTCGTTTTTGGGCGGGTGTTTTTTTTGGCACTTTTTTATTGGCATTGCGGAAAAAAATATAGATAACTTGCCAAACGCGCCAAAGGATCCACACGCATGACAACGGCCAAAGGCGTTATAGGGGCCAAAATCACGACAGGGGAACATCATGGATATCTTGGATTTAGATGCAGTGGATTTGGTCGCACTTATTCGCCAAGGCAAAGTCAGCGCGGTTGAGGTCATGCAACAAACGCTGTCCCGCGTGGCTGCCGTAAACCCCAAACATACTGCGATTGTGTCGATGGCCGACACTGATACCATTTTGCATGCGGCACGCGCCCAAGATGCACAGGCCGATAAATCAGGTGCGTTATTCGGTTTGCCATTGGCCGTCAAAGATCTGTCAAATGCCCAAGGCTTTCCCACATCTATGGGATCAGCTGCCTTTCCACTGAAACCCGCCGACCAAGACGACCTGTTTGTTGCCCGCATGCGCGCGGCGGGGGCCAATATTTTTGGCAAGACAAATACGCCTGAATTTGGCTTGGGCAGTCATACGTTCAACCCTGTCCACGGCACCACGTCCAACGCCTATGATACCACACGTTCGGCGGGGGGATCATCGGGCGGGGCTGCGGTGGCATTGGCCACACGGATGGTGGCGATTGCGGATGGGTCGGATATGATGGGATCGCTGCGCAATCCGGCAGGGTGGAACAACGTCTATGGCATGCGCCCTACATGGGGTTTGGTGCCCAGTGAACCCTTGGGCGATACATTTGGTCAACAGTTGGCGACCAATGGCCCAATGGCGCGCAGCCCGCGTGATTTGGCCCTGTTGCTGGGGGTCCAATCGGGGCCAGATCCGCGCCAGCCCCATGGGCGTGCGGCCCAAGATTTTCTGACCGATATGCAAAGCCACAGCCTAAGCGGTGCGCGCATCGGGTATTTGGGATCATGGGAATTGCCCACGGAACCCGGGATTATGGAAATAACCCAAGACGCGGTGCAGAATTTGGAAAATTTGGGGGCACGCGTTGATGTCGTAGATGCGCCCTTTGATATGGATGCGTTGTGGCAGGCTTGGACCACATTGCGCCACTGGGCCGTTTGTGCGGGGTTGTTTGCCCTCTATGACAATCCCACAACACGCGATTTGTTAAAGCCCGCTGCCGTGTGGGAAATTGAAAACGGTTTGAAATTATCCGTCATCGACATTCATCGTGCATCGGTGATCCGCAGCCAATGGTACATGCGCGCGGCCGCGTTGTTTGACACATATGATGCAGTGATACTGCCATCTGCACAGACATGGCCCTTTGACAAAACATGGGTGCATCCGACTGACATTAATGGAGTAGCGATGGACACCTATCATCGCTGGATGCAGGTTGTGATCCCAGCTGGTTTGATCGGTTTGCCGGTCGTGAACCTGCCGATTGGGTTTGGCGAAACTGGCCTGCCTGCGGGGATGCAGTTGATTGGGGCCAAGGGATCTGATGCGCGCCTGTTGGGCTATGCACAGGATTGGCATGTGGCACACCCCTATACCCAGACCGCGCCCGCCATCTGATCGGGGCGTGGCCAGGGGCTTGATTTGTGATAGCGCTTGCGTCACTGTGGTGTGAAAAACCACGGGAATTTTTATAGTATGCCATATACAGATCGGCCATTAGGTGTGCCAACGATAGGTCGCATCGACTTTGCTTTGATCCAACATGCCTGTCGCCTGGCCTGGAACGATTTACGCACGGCCCCGCGCTTTGGCCTGTTTTTTGCGGGTGTATATGTCGCATTGGGGTGGGGGATGTTGTATCTGGCCTATGCCACGGGACAGACGTATTGGGCGGTGTTGGTGGTGTCAGGGTTTCCCATTATCGGGCCATTTGCTGCCGTCGGATTGTACGAAGTGTCGCGTCGCTTGGACATGGGGCTGCCGCTGAACTGGGCGGATATTTTGACCGTCATTGCCCATCAACGCAAACGCCAGCTGCCGTCGATTAGCGCGGTCATTATCGTGATACTGTTGTTTTGGTTTTTTCTGGGTCATATGATATTTGCGCTGTTTATGGGGTTGTCTGTGATGACCAACATTTCCAGTTCAATCGATGTGTTTTTGACCCCAAACGGGTTGATGATGCTGGGCTTTGGCACCGTGATTGGGGCTACGTTTTCACTGCTGGTTTACATGATTACGGTTATTTCCCTGCCACTATTGTTGGACCGCGAGGTGGATTTTGTCACCGCGATGATCACATCGTTTCAGGTGGTGCAAAATAATTTCGTCACCATGATCGTATGGGCCGCGATTATTGCGGTGGTGTCTTTCATAGCGATGTTGCCCGGGTTTTTAGGGCTGTTTTTGGTGCTGCCGTGGGTTGGACATGCGTCGTGGCATATTTATCGTTTGGCGCGTGATAGGGCAAATTAACATGATCTGCCATTGCATGCATGTGTCCGCTTAGGTATCTGAACACAAAATACACACGACAGGAGATTTCTGATGGCACGAGCCTTTATTTGCCCAGGTCAGGGGGCACAAACCATTGGAATGGGGCGTGACCTAGCGGATGCCTATCCCGCAGCACGCGCTGTATTCCAAGAGGTCGACGATGCGCTTGGTGAAGCGTTAAGTGACATGATTTGGGATGGTGACATCGAAACACTGACCCTGACGCAAAATGCGCAGCCGGCCTTGATGGCCACATCCATGGCGGCGTTTCGTGCGCTGGAATCTGAGGGCGTCGATATTTCTGCGGCCGCGTTCGTTGCGGGTCATAGCTTGGGCGAATATTCCGCACTGGCACTGGCCGGCGCCATCAGCGTTGCAGATGCGGCACGTTTGTTGCGGTTGCGCGGGCAGGCGATGCAGGCGGCCGTTCCAGTGGGACAGGGGGCCATGGCTGCGATCTTGGGATTGGATTTTACAACCGTGACCCAAGTGGCCGATGCCGCCGCCCAAGGCGAGGTGTGCCAAGCTGCCAACGATAACGACCCGTCCCAAGTGGTTGTGTCGGGATCCAAAGCGGCCGTTGAACGTGCCGTAGCCATTGCCAAAGAAACCGGTGCGAAACGGGCGTTGATCCTGCCCGTGTCTGCCCCGTTCCATTGCGCCCTGATGGCGCCTGCCGCGGAAAAAATGGCCCAAGCTTTGGATGATGTGAATATCAACGAACCTGCTGTGCCGGTCGTGTCCAATGTCCGCGCCGAGGCGGTCAGCGAACCAATGTTGATCCGCAACCTGTTGGTCGAACAGGTCACCGGTGCTGTACGCTGGCGCGAATCTGTTCAGTGGATGGCCGAACAGGGCGTCACCGAAATGTGGGAAATCGGCGCTGGCAAAGCATTGTCAGGCATGGTGCGCCGCATTGCCAAGGAAACAACGTGCCGTGCTGTTGGTACGGCCGCGGATGTGGCCGATGCTGCCGCTAGCCTGAATTAGGACCTGAAATAAGGAGGTAACATGTTTGATTTAACAGGAAAAAATGCGCTGATCACGGGTGCATCGGGTGGCATTGGTGGCGAAATCGCCAAGGCGCTGCATGCAGCGGGCGCAACGGTCGCGATTTCGGGTACACGTCAGGGACCATTGGACGAATTGGCCGCAGAATTGGGCGATCGTGTCCATGTGCTGACCTGTAACCTGTCCGATGCCGACGCGGTCGAGGCACTGCCAAAACAGGCGGTGGCTGCGATGGGCAGCGTTGATATTTTGGTCAATAACGCGGGCATCACGCGCGATAACCTGTTCATGCGGATGTCAGATGATGAATGGAATTCTGTGCTGGACGTAAACCTGACCGCCACGATGCGCCTGTGTCGCGGCGTGTTGCGCGGCATGATGAAGGCCCGCTGGGGTCGCATCGTGAACATCAGTTCGGTTGTGGGCACCACCGGCAACCCCGGTCAGGGCAACTATGCCGCGTCCAAGGCGGGCATGATCGGCATGTCAAAATCACTGGCCTATGAGGTGGCAAGCCGTGGCATCACCGTCAACGCAGTGGCCCCCGGTTTCATCCAGACGGCCATGACCGATAAATTGAACGATGATCAGAAATCAAACATTCTGACGCAAATTCCGGCCGGACGTATGGGCCAACCCGGTGATATTGCGGCGGCGGTGCTGTATCTGGCATCCGATCAAGCGGGCTATATGACGGGTTCTACGCTGCACGTGAATGGCGGCATGGCGATGATCTGATCTGATTATAGATCTATTTTACGAAAGCCGGTCAGAAATGGCCGGCTTTTTCATTGGGGGGTGTAATGATTCCCGTTTGGGATGATCTGCGTTATGTTTGGCGCGATGTTTCGGCCCGAATACAGGGTGATCGGAAAAAAATTGCCATTTGCGGGCTGAATACATGCCCTTAGGTCACATTCTGATGCTGAAATTATTTGCCAAACCTGTCCATTATGGTATAGCGCAATGAAGGGTCGGCCAGCACATGCGGGTCGTCTTTGGCTGCTCTGCAGTTTAAACCGCCCTGACACGGGGTATTGTTCCGGCCTGATACAGGTGGGTATGACATCGGGCCTGGCCCAAAAAATATGAGGATACTAAAATGAGCGATATCGCAGACCGCGTAAAAAAAATCGTTGTTGATCATCTAGGCGTTGACGAGAGCAAAGTTGTCGAAAGCGCGTCTTTCATCGACGATCTAGGCGCAGACAGCTTGGACACAGTTGAATTGGTAATGGCGTTCGAAGAAGAGTTCGGCATTGAAATTCCTGATGACGCGGCTGAAAACATCCAATCATTTGGTGACGCGGTTAAATTCATTTCCGAAGCTGCCTAAGCGCGCGGATCTGATTTTCGAATTTGAAACCCCTGATCGTATGGTCAGGGGTTTTTTTATTTTTCTAGGCTTTGTTGCGAAAAAATCAGGAAAACCGCTGTGATTGCGGTGCATAGATCTTGCCCACAAGGGCCAAAGCGCGGTATGTCCTGAGTTAAGATTATTAGATAAGAGGGGCATGAACATGCGTCGAGTGGTTGTAACTGGATTGGGAATGGTATCGCCGTTGGCTTGCGGTGTCGAAGAAACATGGTCACGTCTGTTGGCGGGGCAATCTGGGGCAGGGCCGATCACCCGCTTTGATGCATCGCGTGTCACGACGAAATACGCCTGCGAAGTGCCCTATGGCGACGGCAGCGACGGCACCTTTAATCCTGACGACTGGATGGAGGTCAAAGAACGCCGCAAGGTGGATGATTTCATCCTATATGGCATTGCCGCTGCCCAACAAGCGGTCGAAGATTCCGGTTGGATGCCCGAGGACACCGAAAGCCTTGAGCGCACAGGTGTGATGATTGGATCGGGCATTGGTGGTCTGAACTCGATTGCAAACACCACATTGATGATGGCCGAGAAAGGCCCGCGCCGTGTGTCCCCATTCTTTATCCCAGGGGCTTTGATCAACCTGATTTCTGGTCAGGTGTCGATTAAATACGGCTTCAAGGGGCCAAACCATTCGGTTGTTACCGCCTGTTCCACTGGCGCGCATGCCATTGGCGATGCGGCCCGTTTGATTATGACATCAGATGCGGACGTGATGATTGCCGGCGGCGCCGAGGCGGCCATCTGTGAAATCGGGATCGCCGGATTTAACGCTTGCAAAGCGCTGTCCACAAAACGCGAAGATGACCCCAAAACCGCATCGCGCCCCTATGACGCGGACCGCGATGGGTTTGTGATGGGCGAAGGTGCGGGTATTGTGGTGCTTGAGGAATACGAACACGCCAAAGCGCGTGGCGCGAAAATCTATGCCGAGGTGCTGGGCTATGGTTTGTCAGGTGACGCCTATCACATTACCGCGCCGTCTGAGGACGGCGAAGGCGGCGAACGCGCCATGCGCGCGGCGCTGGCCAAGGCGAATTTGGATCCTGCGCAACTGGATTATGTCAACGCACACGGTACATCAACCATGGCTGACGTGATCGAATTGGGGGCCGTGGAACGCATGATGGGCGACGCGGCCAGCAAATTGACCATGTCATCGACCAAATCATCCATCGGTCACCTGCTGGGTGCCGCCGGCGCGGTCGAAGCGATATTCACCATCCTTGCAATCCGGGATCAGGTGGCTCCGCCCACCATCAACTTGGACACACCTGCGATTGAAACGGCTGTTGATTTGGCACCCAATGTCAAACGCGAACGTGAAATCAATTACGCGCTGTCCAATTCTTTTGGATTTGGTGGCACAAATGCAAGTTTGCTGTTGGGTAAGGTATCGTAATGTGGCGCAGCGTTGCATCTAACGCACTGACATTCTTGATCGTTTTGTTTATGGGCGTAGGTATTGCTGGCCTTTGGGCTAAAAACGAATATATGCAGGCTGGCCCCTTGGATCAGGGGATCTGTCTGCGCGTGGCGCCAGGCAGCAAATTTTACGACACCGCTGATGATCTGAAAAAACAAGGTGCCATTTCCAGTGCATCGCTGTTTCGCATCGGTGCCGAATACAACGGCAAAGCGAACCAGTTGAAAGCAGGCAGTTTTTTGATCCCTGCGGCGGCATCCATGGATCAGGTCGTTGATCTGATTACCAAGGGTGGGGCAAACACCTGCGGCACAGAAATCGTCTATCGCATCGGCGTAGCATCGACCACCGTTCAGGTGCGCGAATTGGATCCGGCGACCGAACGGTTCGTGGAACGGGCCGCATTCAAAATGGGCGATGACGCGCCCAGCGACTATACCCGTGTTCTGGATGCCATGGCCACCCGCCACCGCATCGCCATGGCCGAAGGTGTGACCAGCTGGCAAGTGGTCCAAGCAATCAACGGGATCGAGGTGTTGCAAGGCGATATTACCGAAATCCCAGCCGAGGGCACATTGGCCCCCTTTAGCTATGAGGTCGCATCGGGCGACACACGCGCGTCTGTGATCGCGGATATGGTGGCGCGCCAAACGTCGATATTGGATCAGGCATGGACAAACCGTGCCGCCGATTTGCCGCTGAAATCCAAAGAAGAGGCATTGATCCTGGCCTCTATCATTGAAAAGGAAACATCCGTTCCCGATGAACGCGGATTGGTCAGTTCGGTATTTATCAATCGGTTGAATCAGGGCATGCCACTGCAAACCGACCCGACGGTGATCTATGGCATCACCAAGGGGCAGGGCGTGTTGGGCCGTGGTTTGCGGCGGTCTGAATTGCGGGGGCAAACACCGTGGAACACCTATGTGATCCGTGGCCTGCCGCCCACACCCATCGCAAACCCCGGGGCCGATGCGATTGCGGCTGCGGTCAATCCCGATGACAGCCGCTATATATTCTTTGTCGCCGATGGCACGGGTGGTCATGCCTTTGCCAAAACCTTGGCCGAACACAACGCCAATGTTGCAAAATGGCGCCAGATCGAGGCCGAGCGCGCCACCGATTGATCCCGTGGTTATCAAAACCTGAATCACTTTATTTTGCCCCCCGCACAATATGTTGTGTGGGGGTTTTTTATGTCTTGCTATATTGTTACCGCCACGCACGTTGCAAATAATTGATTTTGTGTATTTTTTTGCCTGTTTCGGGCATAACGGATGTGCTGAACATGACCGGCATGTTTGGACAGGGGACCATAGCAAAGGAACCTGAAATCACATGATTTTAATCACCCCGGACGACAAGGCAAATCCATTATCATCCGAATTTGAACGGCTGGAACGGACACTTAGCAGTTTTGCCCAAGATATAGAAAACCTCGCACAACGGGTTCACTCTGGGGACGTTGTAACCGAAACCGAAGTCCGCAAGCTGTTCCAAGACCTTAGGGGATGGCTAAAGCTGGCCTATGAAGCGGAAAGAACTGTTGCAGAACACAACCGAAAAAGAAAAGGAATATCAGGAGATTACGGACTTGACCTGGCTCAAGCCAAGTCTCAGATCGGGTGCAGATTGGATCGCTTGCGCCGATGTTGCGATCAAGGAAAGGTTTCTAAGTGACCTTTCCGAGGGAGAGCTTATGGCTCTCCCTTTTTTGTTCGAATTTTGGGCGATGGATCATCAATTTCCCCCTGATGGTGATTGGCGATCGTGGGTCATTTTGGGCGGCCGTGGGGCGGGTAAAACCCGTGCGGGCGCCGAATGGGTCCGCGCCATGGTCGAGGGTCCGCGCCCCTTGGACGGTGGCCGCGCATCGCGCGTGGCCTTGGTGGCCGAAACGCTGGATCAGGCGCGTGATGTGATGATTTTTGGCGACAGTGGCATCATGGCCTGTTCGCCCCCCGATCGCCGCCCCAAGTGGGAGGCCACGAAAAAACGGCTGATCTGGCCCAATGGGGCCACGGCGCAGATATTTTCCACCCATGACCCCGAAGGGCTGCGGGGGCCGCAATTTGATGCCGCATGGTGTGATGAATTGGCCAAATGGCGCAATGGGCAGGACACATGGGATATGCTGCAATTTGCACTGCGGTTGGGCGATGATCCGCGTGTTTGTGTGACGACAACACCGCGGGCGGTGGATGTGTTAAAAACCCTGCTCGCCAGCCCCAGCACCGTGATGACCCATGCCCCCACATCGGCGAACCGTGCCAATCTGGCCGCCAGTTTTCTGGCCGAGGTAAACGCACGCTATGCCGGCACCCGTTTGGGGCAACAGGAACTGGACGGCGTTTTGATTGATGCGGTCGATGGCGCATTGTGGCGCGATCCGGATTTGGCGCAGCTGACTGTGGACACCTGTCCCGAATTGGCCCGCGTTGTGGTGGCGGTTGATCCCCCCGTGACGGGGCATGCGCGATCAGACAGTTGCGGGATTATCGTCGCGGGCATTTTGGCCCACGATCCCACGCGGGCGGTTGTGATTGCCGATTACAGCGTGCAGGGCACCAGCCCGCCGATAAACTGCGAAAATCAGGGTGCTATCGGCCGGAATTGGGTGATGGCACGCTGCGCGCCACCATTGCGCGGGAAAAACTGCCCCGTGAACCAGATTTACGCGATGCCAATTTCCGCCATGCAAATCAGGTGGTTTTGGCGCGCTTGGCCGTTTGGATGGCACGCACGGATGGGGGGCGATCTTGACTTTTGCAGCGCGAAATTCTATGTATCGCGATAGATTACAAGGATATCGCCATGCGCAAAACACGCGAAAATCTGATTGCCCTAGACCCCGTTTGGGCGCAACTGGTTGCCGAGGCACAAGAGGCCGTCGAACACGAACCGCTGTTGGGTGGTATGGTGCATCTGTGCGTGTTGCACCATCAATCCATTGAGGCAGCGCTTGCCTATCGGATTTCATCGAAACTGGCGTCGCCGGAAATGTCCGAACAATTGGTGCGCGAAATTTGCGATGCTGCCTATGCTGATGATGAAACATTGGCGCTAAAGGCGCGCGCCGATATTGTGGCGGTCTATGAACGCGATCCTGCCTGCCATCGGTTTTTGCAGCCTTTGTTGTTTTTCAAAGGGTTCCAAGCCTTGCAGGCCTATCGCGTGGCCCATTGGCTGTGGCAAAAGGGCCGCCAAGATATGGCCTATATGTTCCAAATGCGCATATCCGAGGCCTTTGGCATAGACATTCATCCCGCAGCCCGCATCGGCCAAGGGATCATGATTGATCACGCCCATTCCATCGTGATCGGTGAAACGGCTGTGGTTGGAAACAACGTATCCATGCTGCATTCCGTGACCTTGGGTGGCACGGGAAAAGAGGAAAGCGACCGCCACCCCAAAATTGGCGATGGCGTGTTAATTGGCGCAGGGGCCAAGGTGCTGGGCAATATCCATGTGGGCGAATGCAGCCGCATCGCTGCGGGATCGGTTGTATTGTCTGATGTGCCGCCAAAATCCACAATGGCGGGCGTGCCCGCGAAAAAGGTGGGCAATGCAGGCTGCACCAATCCATCCGTCAGCATGAACCAGATTTTGAACACATCAAAATCGTAAAAATTATTATTTTGATCCATTAAGGGGCGCTTTCAGCGCCCTTTTTCATGTTTAACAGATTGTTTATGACTTTCGTCTATATAGATTGGTAATCTTGTCGTTGTTGAACGTGTTAAAACAAATTTGGGGTCAAATGTGATTTTTCGATGTGCCATAACACTGTCTTGGATGTTGTTTACGACAGGCGCATGGGCTGCGGATCATGAAATTGCGCTCTATGCAGGTGGGGGGCTTACCAGCCCGGGTACCCTGACCTATGAAGCCGATGTGGATTTAGATGACGATCTGTCGGACGGATCGGACACATTTGGCGCAGTTTTCGGGATGCGCTATACACATTGGATCGGTAACGATGGGTTTGGGGTGGAATTCAGCCGCGATCATCCGACAGGGCAGGACACGGCCCCAGCTGATCCGTTGGCATCGTCAGACGATACCATTTTGACGTTAAATTATCACAAAGTGTTTCCAGATCGTCTGTTCGATCCCTATGTCGGGCTGGGGATTGGGGTGTTAAACACCCCTGATACCCATTTGGCCGGCCCCGCAATGCGCCTAAGCGCGGGCGGGCGCTATGCGTTGAATGATGTGATTGATGTCATGGCAGAATATCAATTTACCTATTCGCAGAATTTATCAGATCCCGAAACGCTGAATGGCGCATCGGCGGATCAGCACAGTAATGCGATTAATCTTGGTATTAGCTTTGGGTTTTAACCTATTGATAAGACGGTAAATAAAAACCCCGCCAGAGGCGGGGTTTTGTCTTTAGCCGTGTTGTTTTGACATCCGCTTGCGTTCGTGCGGGTCAAGATAGCGTTTGCGCAAACGGATCGATTCCGGTGTCACTTCGACCAGTTCATCATCGTTGATATATGCGATCGCCTCTTCTAGGCTGAAATTGATATGCGGGGTCAAACGCACCGCATCATCGGTGCCAGAGGCACGAACGTTGGTCAATTTCTTACCCTTTAGCGGGTTCACTTCTAGGTCGTTGTCGCGGCTGTGTTCGCCGATGATCATACCTTGATAGACCTTGGTTTGTGGTCCAACGAACATACGGCCACGTTCTTCTAGGTTCCACAGGGCGTATGCCACGGCTTCGCCGTCTTCCATGGAAATCAACACACCTGCACGACGGCCTGGGATTGCACCTTTGTATGGGGCCCAAGAATGGAAAACGCGGTTCATAACACCGGTTCCGCGCGTGTCGGTCAGGAATTCACCGTGATAGCCGATCAATCCGCGCGATGGAACATGGGCGATAATACGGGTTTTGCCAGCACCACCCGGGCGCATTTCGGCCAAATCACCTTTGCGAGCGCCTGTGATTTTTTCGATCACGGCGCCAGAATATTCGTCATCGACGTCGATGGTGACTTCTTCGATGGGTTCTAGCTTTTTGCCATCTTCTTCACGCAGCAGAACTTGGGGGCGCGAAATAGACAATTCAAACCCTTCGCGACGCATGTTTTCAATCAAAACACCCATCTGCAATTCGCCACGTCCGGCAACTTCAAAGGCTTCTCCGCCCGGGGTGTCGGTGATTTTGATGGCGACGTTGCTTTCCGCTTCTTTCATCAAGCGTTCGCGGATCACGCGGCTTTGAACCTTTTTGCCTTCACGGCCGGCAAGCGGGCTGTCGTTGATGCCAAAGGTCACTGTAATTGTGGGCGGGTCGATCGGCTGTGCCTCAAGCGGTTCGTCGACCGCCAATGCGCATAGCGTGTCTGACACGGTTGATTTGGTCATACCGGCCAAGGATACGATGTCGCCTGCGATGGCCTCATCAATGTCTTGCTGACCCAAGCCACGAAACGCCTGAATACGCGTCACACGGAATTGTTCGATTTTTTGACCAACGCGTGACAAAGCCTGCAAGGTTTGACCAACCTTAAGCTTGCCGCTTTCAACGCGACCTGTCAGCAAACGACCAACGAATGGATCGCTGCCCAATGTGGTGGCCAGCATGCGGAAATCTTCGTCTTGGCGGGCCAATTGGCGTGGGGCGGGGACATGGTTTACAATCAGTTGGAACAAGGCGTCCAAATCTTTGCGGGGTCCGTCCAATTCGGTATCACACCAGCCATTCCGACCAGATGCGTACAGATGTGGGAAATCCAATTGATCATCTGTTGCCTCAAGTGCAGTGAACAAATCGAAACATTCGTCTAGCGCACGGTCAGGTTCGGCATCGGGTTTGTCGACCTTGTTCAAAACAACAATCGGACGCAGTCCCAGTGCCAATGCTTTCGATGTCACGAATTTTGTCTGTGGCATTGGGCCTTCGGCAGCATCGACCAACAAAACAACACCGTCAACCATGGACAAAATACGTTCCACTTCGCCACCGAAATCCGCGTGGCCTGGTGTGTCAACGATATTGATACGATGACCTTTCCATTCAACAGATGTCGCCTTGGCCAGAATGGTAATCCCGCGTTCGCGTTCTAGGTCGTTGCTGTCCATTGCGCGTTCTGCGACAGCCTGATTGGCGCGGAACGCACCAGATTGTTTCAAAAGTTCATCAACCAAGGTTGTTTTGCCGTGGTCAACGTGTGCAATGATCGCAATGTTGCGAAGATCCATAGGGTATTTCCATTTCTAGCTATTTTGCCTGCGGCCTAACCGCAAATGCTGCGAAATACCAGACCTAATATGGATATGTTTTGTTTTGATCACAAAACGGGCTAATTTGTCGCCTCTGTTTCGCAGGTGGTATTGCCATATTTCAACGAACACGCCTGCCGCGTGCACGATTTTATGCGCGCATCGCGTTCGGGTTTGTTCAAATCCACATCAACCAACACGGAATATGGGATTTCAACCTCGATATAATCGGCCTTGCATACAATCTGCCCGCTGTCGCGGGTTTCGCAGGTCTGCGCGCCGGTAAAGCGGCGTTCGGTGCGGTATTCCGTTTCTTGGCGCTGGACCATGTTGCGCGGTAAAATTTTGTACCATTTTTCAGCACAAACATTTTTTGCCGCCTCATATTGCGGCGTGGAACACGATGCAATCAATAACAGGGCGCCACCCAATGGGGCAAATTTTGCGAACATAGAAACCTCGGCTACGATATTGTGTCGGATCATATGCCTTATTTTATGGTAAACAAAGCGTTAATTTCAGCTGTCCTTGGCCACGGTATCTGACGCATCTGTGTTGTCTGATGCGGTCAGAAACACCATAGGGTCCAAATCCACCGGATCCAAAGGTGTGGCATTCATCGCCAGTAACGCCGCCATATCATCATCGGGCATCGTATCGGATGTGGAAAACGATGACTTGGACCGCGTGGCCCAGTTGGAGCACGGCCTAAAAACCTGTGTTATGGAATTGATCGCACTGCTGGATATTTTTGACGGCAATCAAAGTGATGTTCTGTACGAACTGGAATATGCCAGCGAAGGTCTGCGGATCGCGTCACAAAACATTGCCAAGCAACAAGCCGCGCTTAGACAAAAAATAACAACCGATAAACATCTGCGTTTGGTATATTCGAAAGGTGGAAAATAATGACCTATTATCGCCCCTGTCGCCGCTGCACCATAATGCGTATCGTCGTGTTTATGATCGCCAGTTTCGCATTGATGGCGATGATGTATTTTCAGGTGCCCCAAGCCGTGCTGCTGGCACAAAAAATCCCCAACGCATTTGAGTTGGGGATGGCAATCTGTATTCTGGGCAGCCTAGAATTTTTGCGCCGACTGATCACGTTTCGGGCGCAAAAACAGATCCAAGATTAATTCAATCCGCTAATAAACGGTCAAATCCAACCTGGCGACGGGTTTGGGTTTGATCGTCGTTGCACACAACAATTTCCACACCGTTAACGGGTCTGACATTGAACAGGTTCAGGACCAAGGCCAATTTCTGTTTCATTTGATATTCCTTTCTGTTTGATATCAAATTGCAAAATATGTGCCTTCTATGGTGGTTTGTTCGGATAGGGCGCTGCCGTATATAACTTTGGTGTATGAATTGGTTCTTAGGTATTGCATGGGTTTCCTTACCAAAGAAAGTTGTTAATATGGATGTCAATATGACACAAATGCTTATGCAGGTTAGGTGAACAAAATGCAGGCTCAAAGGGCAATGGATGGAACCCAAGGCAATCCGTCGCAGGTTATGCGGGTGTTGATTGCAGATGACCATGAAATGATTTTGGACATCGCGCGCATGTATCTGGCGCAGCAGGGTGATATGGATGTGATCACCGCAAATGATGTAAATGAGGCGTTGGAAATCAACCGTGTTGACGGGCCATTTGATGTCGTTGTGCTGGATTATAATATGCCTGGCATGAATGGTCTGGACGGACTGCGCGCGATGGTTGACGCGGTGGGCAGCACGCCCGTGGCCTTGATCACCGGCAACCCCACACGATCCTTGATGCAGGACGCGCTGGAAATCGGTGCATCGGGGTTGATTTCAAAGATATTACCAATCAAGTCGCTGGCAAATGCGATCCGTTTCATTGAATCGGGCGAAACCTATATGCCGCTGAACCTGATGACTGAACCTGTGCCGCGTCCTGAAACAAAATCGGGACCACTGAGCGCGCGGGAAATGACCGTGCTAAGCTATCTGGGCGAAGGCCGCAAAAACAAAGAGATCGCAAACAGTCTGGGCCTGTCCGAAGGCACGGTAAAAATGCACGTGATGTCGATTTGCAAAAAGTTAGAAGTCAGCAATCGCACGCAGGCGGTCATCGTCGCACGTGATACTGGATTGTTGTAAAGGCGCCCAATCCAACCGTTCCTATGGTGGGCTAGGGCTCCATCTGTGGCATAATTAATGTATGCGCCCGTTCGATCGCGGCGCGTTTGATTTGCACACACGCCCGGTTGTCACACCCAAAATTGCAGTGACTTAGTAGACGTTTAGTTCCTCAACATAATATAGCTGCAAAACCAATGCTTCACGTTCGGGCAGTTTCGAAATTGCCTTGGCTAGCATTTTGCGCAGTTGCGATTGATGGGTTGCCTCTTTTGGTGATGGCGTGATGTCTTGGAACAGCAACGAATGGTCCGTGTACACCTCGTCCAGCGATTTCACGCGGCTTGCTTGAAACCGCGCTTGCCAGCTTTCAAGCTCTTCTTGGGGCATCGCCATTTTTTCGGCGATTTCACCGTTTGTTGGGGTGCGCTGTAATTCGCCCTCTAATACCTTTTCTGCGGCGCGAACCTTTTGTTGCATGGCAATGGTTGTGCGGCACAGGTTTGAATTGCGCCGAAGGCTGTCGATAATCGATCCACGCACGCGAATGGCGGCATAGGTGGCAAATGTGACACCTTCGCGGGCGGAATATTTCTGGCTGGCATCCACCAGGCCTAGATACCCAGCCTGCATCAAATCATCCAGTTCGACGAAACGTCCTGCACGCCCTTGGAAATGCCATGC
>Ga0233451_10000347_pt1 | contig 47712 bp, 47 predicted proteins | sample 011ome_29_FD_183052 | JGI IMG/M metagenome (GOLD analysis project Ga0233451, IMG submission 183052) | Coastal salt marsh microbial communities from the Groves Creek Marsh, Skidaway Island, Georgia - 011504CT (spades assembly) | ecosystem: Environmental > Aquatic > Marine > Intertidal zone >... | reverse complement strand
GGTATCAAGGTATTACTGGTATCCAAGGATTAATAGGTTCACAAGGATTCCAAGGTATTCAAGGATTAATAGGGTATCAAGGTATTACTGGTGTTCAAGGATTAATAGGATCACAAGGATTCCAAGGTATTCAAGGATTAATAGGGTATCAAGGTATTACTGGTGCTGGCATTCAAGGTCCACAAGGGTTTCAAGGTCAAAATGCTTCATTTACGGAATTACCATATATTATTACATCATTAAGCTCAAATTTAACATCTATTGGAGCAGGAAGTAATATAATTTTTAATATTATTTCAACACAATATGGTAATGAAATTTCTTATGATGTAACTACGGGTTATTTTACATTACAACCAAATGCGACATACTTGCTGGAAGCAACACTTTTATGTTCAGCATTTTCAAATACTACATCAGGAACAATTGAGTATCAGTGGATAAATGTTGCTACAGGCAGTTATATAGTTCAAAAATGTTTTGGACAACAATTTTCACCAACAAACACACTAGGTAATTCAAGTAATCCACTAACAAGTATTATATTTACACCTACGTTAGTAACACAAGTAGTATTAAATGTTACTTCAGCAACGGGAACATGTACAATTAACCAAAAAAATTCATTTGCGATTATATCACAAATAGGTGGATTTATTGGGGCAACCGGTTCACAGGGAATTACAGGAACTCAAGGTATTCAAGGTTTTCAGGGATTAGAAGGAATTACAGGGGCTCAAGGTATACAAGGTTCTACTGGTATTTTTATATCAGGATCAGATTGCTCTTTGGGAAATGTAATAGCAAATCAGCTAGATTGTAGTTATAATTACGTTCAATATCAAAATACAATTGGACAATCACTTCAAATAAGTGCTTCATTTAATGGTCAAACTTTGTTACCAACAAATTTGAATCCACTTGTTAAAAATCCATCTAATCCAAATTATGAATATTATTTGTTTACTACAAATGATAATACAAGTTCTCAAACTGGTACTTTTAGTGTAAGTGTGCCAATTAATATAAACTTTTTAGTAATTGGTGGTGGTGGATCTGGTGGAAATACTAATCTTCTTAATGGAAATGCTGGAGGTGGCGCGGGCGGTGTTGTATATGGCTCTTTCTTAGCAATGCCTAATGTAAATTATAATATTACAGTTGGAAATGGTGGATATATTAAAAATGTATTAACATATGCTAATGGTGTCGCATCAAGTATTAATTCTAGTGATGGTTCCTTATCAATAATAGCTAATGGAGGATTAAGTGGAACATCAGGATTAGTCGTTGAACCATCTGGTTCTTATTATGGTATATATGCACAAGCGGGTGGTAATAGTGGTTCAACAATTGTTGTTGGTGCAAGTACTTATTCAGGAAGTGCGCAGGCTATTTCTCTATATAATAATTTTGCAGGCGTTAGTCCTGGTGCAGGAGGTTTAGGAAATTATTATGAATCCACAATAGCAGGTACTGGTGCTAATTGTTACCCAGGAGGAAATGGAGGTTTATGTTTTCCAAATGATGGAAGTAATAATATACCTTTAGTTTTTGCTGATAATCAGACATCAGGTATATATTTTGGCGGAGGTGGAGGAGGTAATGTTTATACTATGGGAACACCCTATTTTAGTAGTCAAATTATTTCAGGAGGTTGGGGTTCAGGTTATTTAGGACAGCCAACAAATTCTCCAAGTAGTTGGGGGTCAGGAGGTGGAGGTGGCGGATTTGTTGATGGCTCATTTGGTCCCTGGACAAGTAGTACAAGTGCAACTAACTCAGGAAATGGAGGAAATGGATTTTTTGGAGGTGGTGGTGGTTCTGGTATAGGAGTTCAAAATGGTGGAATAGCCGGTTGTGGTTTAGGTGGTAATGGACTAGTTTTTCTATATGTAGATTTAACTAGCTATAATCAAAATGTTAATACTATAAATGGTGGATCATTGATAACAGGTAATCTAAATGTAAATCGAATAGCAACATTTGGATATAATTTTTCTGTAAATGGATTATCAAATTTTAATTCAAATGTTACTATAAATGCTCCATCATTGTTTCAATCTAATGTAAATATTAATGGATTAACAAATTTTAATAATGGAGTAATAAATCAATATTGTCAAGTAATTTTTACACCAAGTTTAGAAACCGTAACGGTTGGGACAAATTATTTGGGCAATGATGTTATGCTAACATCCTCTGGTTTTACTACCTATGGTAATCAAATGAAATTAAATTTGCCTCAAGCAACAACTAGTATATCAGGCGCATTTATTAAATTATATAATTGGTCAAATCAGAATGTTATAATAACAACACAAACAGGATCAAATATTTTTGCAGGTCCATATGGTTCAAATACAACAAGCTATAATTATTTAGCAAATAACTGTTATTTAAAATTATGGAATGATGGAATAAATTGGTATGTAATTGATAATACAAAAAACAATGTATTTCCCGGGTTCGATGAAAATCTTGCTATACAAAATTTAGGTTTAAATAATAATTATGTAATTATTAGTGGTTATCCAAGTCCAAATAATGCACAATATAATATGCCTATTAGTTTTTCTTATGTTACTTCCAGTGGGCAATCTAATATAGTAAATTCTTCTAATTATACAATAAATATTTTACCAAATATGCGAGTTAATGTAGAATGTAATAATGGTGCTTATAGTTGGGTAACTATATATTTCGAAAGAAATGATGGAATATGGTTTGGTACTACAAATACAGGTATTACTGCTGGAGGTGGTCAATGGTTATGTTGTAATCCTGTTATTACATTAGGTCCAGGACAGTTCTGTTATCCAATACTTTGGTTAGGTTCAGGAGCATCAAATTGTCAAATATTACAAAAATGGATGACAATAACTTATTTATCTTAAATTTAGATGTAACCTGTAAATATATAAAAAATAAAAAATTGAGTTAAAAAGATACAAAATTAAATAATCATAATTTAAGATTACTTGATTTATAATGGAATTCTCAAAAGAACAACAAAATGCTCTCTCTAAATATACCCAAGGCAAAAACATTTTCCTAACAGGTCCAGGCGGGACTGGTAAATCCGCGTTAATTCGTCATATATACAATGACGCACATAAAAAAGGAATTGAATTGCAAGTATGCGCACTAATCGGTTGCGCAGCGGTTCTTCTTGAATGCAAAGCCAAAACAATTCATTCTTGGGCGTCAATTGGTTTGGCAAATGGTCCATCCCAAACCATTGTAAATCGTGTTATAAAAAACCGGTACGCAAAACAGGTTTGGAAAGATACCGATGTCCTAATTATTGATGAAGTATCTATGATGTCGCAAAAAATCTTTGAATTGTTAGATTCAATTGGTAAAGCAATAAGAAAGAGTAGCCGACCATTTGGTGGTATCCAATTAATATTCTCCGGTGATTTCTATCAGTTGCCACCAGTTGGAAACAAAGAAGATCCGGAAACAATGCGATTTTGTTTCGAATCTCCATTATGGTTTGAAACATTTCGAATGGAAGATCACGTTCAACTTGTAAAGATTTTCAGACAAAATGATCCCATTTATCAACGTATATTAAATCAGTTACGAGAAGGTAGGTTAAAACGTTCTTCCAATGAATTATTACTTCAAAATGTTGGCAAAGAAATGACTGGACAAGATGGCATTTTAATGAAGCCAACTAAATTATTTCCAACCAAGAATAAAGTAGAATATATTAATTCCGAAGAAATGATTAAACTAACAGGTGAAGAATATCAATTCAAAGTAAAATACCACGCGGACTTGACAATGACTGAAAAAGAGAGACTTATTAGGCTACAATATACAAAAGAACAAATACAAGCAGAGCTTCTTTATTTGCAAGGTAACTTGCCGTGCGACGCACTTGTTAAATTAAAAGTCGGAGCACAAGTAATGTGTATTGTAAATATCCCATTAAGCAATGGAAATATTATTTGCAATGGCGCACAAGGAATAATCACATCGATAAATGAAAATGGAATTCCAGTTGTTAGATATAGAAATGGCTATCAAATGGCAATGGAATATCATATGTGGGAAAGTGAATTTATTCCAGGAATTGGTATATCACAAGTTCCACTTATTCTTGCGTGGGCATTAACAATACATAAAGCACAGGGGTCTACGTTAGATATTGCCGAAGTCGATGCGGGTTCGGGAATATTTGAATGTGGGCAAACGTATGTCGCATTATCACGTGTAAAATCTATCGGGGGATTATATTTAGCATCATTTGACGCAAAACGGGTTCGTATTAATAAAAAAGTGCAAGGATTTTATGAGAAATTAGATGAATATGATAAACTAAGAAATGAACCTACCGTATATATGGTAGAAAGAGAAATTGAATTAATGCCGGAAGCTTATGCTGAAGAAATACCTATTGCTATTGCGGTACCTATTGAAGAATTTAATTTGGATCAATTTCGAATGCCAGAAACCTAATTATATGATATTTATAAATTCGTAAATAATAAATAAAGAATAAACAAGTCATCACAAAGATTTATTTTTATTTTTAATTCTTGTGTAAATTCTTCGTTATTTTTTATATTAAGTAGTAGAATAATATCATTAATATACTTGGCATAGTTTGGATAGATGTATTTATATTTATGAAAATTTCGAAGAAGTTTTATTTTTACACTATTGAATTTGAAAAATGAGTCTTCTATTCTATGCGTATCTATTAATTCAATAATTGTATTTTTTAATATATTTAAATCCTTATTTTCGTTTTGATTTAAAACATAATTTGTATACATAATGTATAAACGACCTCTTTCAAGTATAGATTTCATAAATATGGATAATGGCATATATCTATATTTATGTATATGTGTGTCTTTAATACGAAATATAACAATGTTTACATAGAAAAAATTGAAATACTTTTATTCTGTCTTTAAGTTAGTTAATAAATACTATATCAAAATAATTTAAAGACTTAATAAAATGAATAACCAATCCCAACCTAAGAAAAATACTTGCGAATATTTTAGACAACGTCTTAACGAAAGCAAACAACGTCTTGAAGCGTCAAATAGAAAGAGAACTTATAAACAGGCATTTGGATATGAAAATGACTATGAGTGCGTTCAAGAACCGAGTCTCGAATATTTAGGCGTAGTTAGTGACAATGGCGTTCGATGGGTAGATGCATACACAGAACAGTTTATGAATTTAAAGGCGACGTCTTCTACCTAAATATCCGGCAGCCGTTGTCCCAACCATTCCATATGCTGAATGTGGCTTATAAATAAAAGTACCTTTACTATGTGTGTAGCATAATGTATTATTACAATTGTTGTATTGCTTATTATATGGCAAAATTACGGTATCAAATAAAGAAATATAGTTTAGCCCGCGATGCAACTGATTTTGAGGATAAGCAGTAACATTACTAGTAGCACCTAACAAAATAGACTGAGAAAATGGAAGCATATTTAATATAATACAAGGCTATTAAAAATATATATTATATTAAACAATTTAAAGACCAAAAATTATAAAATTTATTTTACATCACTTTTTTACCGCAAGCACTGCAACCGGGCTTAGCAGAGTAAACGCGGTTAATCATTGGGCTAGTGAGAGAAACGGGTTTTAATTGCTGAGGTACAGTTAAAGCATTCGCCAATTGTCTGTAAATTAAAGGCGTATTGTTGTTATTATTAAAATCCATCTTAAAACGATTTCCTGATATATTCATTCGTATATAATTTATAAATATTATTTTTTATAAAATATATAAAGTTTTTATAATAGGTGATTGTTATTTCCTAAATTTAATAGAGTACAAATAGCTTCATTCTCTTTGTCTGTATTCACAGATTGTAAATAAACATCGGATGCTGATGGTACTGGATTACAATTGCAATTATAATAAGGTCTTATCTTACTTTGTTCAATCGTTGTATAAAGAATTGCCCCATCTTCAAATTTCAACTCAAAAACAGATCCTAAATCAATCGACAAAATAGTCGCTTTATACAACAAGTCAATATGTGGGTCTTTTCTTGCCCATACTTCGTCTCCAACAGAAAATTGATAGGTTACACTTATTATATTCTCTTGTATCGCGTTTTGAGGTCTATCATATATAATTTTATCTTGTGTTAATTTGTTAGTTTGAGGACAAACACAATCATCTATAATTGATGTTTTAAATTGTTTGCCACCATAAACAGGATATACTTGACTAAATGGGATATAAGGTAGTCCAAATGTGGGAGGAACTATACCTCGACGTAAAGGTGCTTTGCCTTTTAGTCTATTCAAATATCTATCATACGAATTATGTTTAATATCTACACCGATTCCACCAGGAGACATTGCCCCGGGGCGATTTCGCACAATCGTGCTTTTTGTGCTACTCGCTCCAAGAGATGCCGTTTTAACTAATTGTATAGAGGGAACAGCTCGGTCACTCATTTGGTTCCAGTTAATGCCGGGGGGTACATAATAAGGTGTTCCGGCTTGTTCGACTAATTGACCGGTCGATAAAGGACGCTGGTAAGCAGTAAGACCCGCTAAATTCATTGAATACAGAGAAGAAGCAACGCGATTCGTGTTTTGAATAAGTTTTTGTCTTAGATATTGAGATGCGGGATTATTTGATGCTAAATTTCGGTTACAATTACGACAATTATAAGCGATAGCTGGCTCTTTTGTATTTATCATTATATTATACATCGATAATAAATAAAATTGAAATAATGTTTGTTATCCAAACAAATTGTATTATTTGATTTATTGTAATTATGGAAACGAATATAAATAACATTGAAATAAACACGAATACTAACAATAATAATTTGATATCCAATCAAAAGTATTGTTGTAATGTGTGCTATAAAGAATATAGTCGTAAAAATTCATTGGAAAAACACAAAGTTCTTTGTGATTTCAAACATAAATCGAATTTAGAAAAACAAATAGACTATGAAGAAGCTGGAGATATACCTACACACATACAATTAGTTAAAATAGTACAACAATTATCGATTAAATTATCACATATGGAAGAAGAATTAAGTGAAGCAAAGAAGTGGATGAGTAGAAAAAAGAAGAAGATTAATGTGGTTGGCTGGTTAAATGATAATGTTCAACCAACGATGGGCTTTTTAGAATGGGTAAATATGGAACTCAAAGTGTGTCCACATCATTTTGATTTATTAATGGAATATTCGCTATTTTATACAGTTCAAAAAGTATTCGAATATAATTTAGATATAAGTGGAAAACCTGAATTTGTTAGTCCAATTCGTTGTTTCTCAGAAAAACAAAATGTGTTTTATATTTGTGAAAAAGGAGGCGAAGAAGGAAAAAGCGAATGGAAGCAAATGTTACAATCTGATTTTATATTATTGTTAAAGACAATTCACAATCGAATGTTGCGCGAAATTAGCAAGTGGAAAGTAGAAAATCATGACAAAATTGATGACAATGAAAAAATATGTGAGTTGTTTAATAAAGCGATTATTAAGTTAATGAATATGACGTTTGTGCAGGATAATTCAACAAGCAGAATTCGTAATGGATTATTTAATTATTTAAAACTGGACTTAAAGAATGTAATAGAATATGATTTTGAATTTTAACTCAGGAAACCAAGGTTCCAAGGGCGCGTCTCGTGCCCAAGACATTGCGTCCCGAACCCTTCCTTTTTTATTTATTGGTTATTGTAATCACTTCATATATAAATACAATTATTTATTGTATTTATATTTTTTATTATTATTTATTTATATTTATTTTTATTTATTTATTTATTATTTGTATTTTAAACCTTTGGGAATGATGGCATCATTGCAATTCCACAAATACCAGCATCATTTGTGCTTTCAGAACGTAAAATCTTAATATATCCTTCATCGCCCCAAGTTGTTCCCCAACTATTTTTAACTAACCAATATTTGAGTCCATTTTCCTCACCATAGGCAGAAATTAAAACGCCATGATTTAAACTCGTATAGCAGTCAGTAGCAGTTAACACACCACTTTTGTATAGTTGAAATGATTTTGTATCAGCAGAAAGAGCAATCGCAATAGGTTGCTTAGAAACCGCACCTTTCAAAGAAACTTGATCATTGGGTTTTACATCATAACAACTAGTAATATGAGCAACAGATGAGCATTTTTGGCAAGTTCCTGAAGTTTTAGTAACACCTGAACTATAAGGATAAGAAGCGTCAGTGCACTGACCATTTTCCATCACAAACTTAAATGCACCATCCATAATCCCTCCATTGCACCCATGAGAGCCATAACTAGCACCTGTTGCGCAGTCAACTAACTCTTGTTCAGAAAAATTAATAAGTTGGTCTTTGGCAATTGCCCAAGCACCTTCAATTGCACCCGTAGCAGAAAAAGTCCAACAAGAACCGCATTGGCCTTGGTCTTTAACATTGGTAACAGCACCCTTAGTACGCCAGTCAATAGCATTAGGAGCACCAGAAGCGGTAGAGGTAAAACTTTGACAACCATATGAACCAAACTTAACTGGTTGTGTAACCTTAATCATAGTGGATTTAAACTCCTCATTCGTCAAATCAGTGAATTGGTTGACCCCCATAGTAAAATTTTGTGTAAAATCAGAATTATGTTCAAGAATGGTAATCAAATTCTTTTTGAAAATGGCAAAACGTGTCTCTAACTCCTGAAGAGTGGAATAACGCTTATTAAATCTTTCTTGAAAATTAGAGAATTCAGACCAGTGAAATGTCTCATCATTCACACCAACACCATTAAGTTCACGTCTTCTTAAGGTAGTTTGTTGAGAAGAAGCTATATTAGAGAAAAATAGAATGAAAAGAATAAACTTGAACATATTATATACTACTAACAAAAAATCTTTAAGTAAATTATAATATATATAATTATTAGTATTTCATGGTTGATATATTTGACTTAATTCACTATTTTATTGGGTTTCTTATTGTCAGTTTGTTAGTTTATCTTCTAATTCAGATTCATAATTATTTTAGCAAATACAATATTCCTATTGAAGTACTAACAAATATGAATCCTTTACCAATAACTAATAATCCAAATAAATAATCCATTAGTTAAATAGTTCGCTATCAAAAACATATTTTTCAAGAATATTGTAAACTGCACACAAGCAATTAATAATATGAAGAGTAAACTCAGAAGGATTATAGAATTGTATTATTTTGTCTCTATAAATAAACTCCTTAATGTTTGAATCCATTTTATTTAAGGTAACTAACAACTCCTTGGTGAATTCTTGACAATTATTCTTGTAAATATTCCAATTAAAGAATGCTTTACTGCCTATTCTATTGCGTGTTTTATCAAGTAATTGATTTAATGTGATTTTTATTTTCTTTTTTTTTATATTACAATGAGTTGTCGTCTTATTCAATGATATAGCCAATGTTTCTTGTGTCTTTGAAATAAAAAAGTTTTCACTAATATTAATACAATTATTCTTTTCAACTAACAAAAACTTGGTTTCTTTAAGTTCCTTTTTATATATATTATTTTCCGATAACTCGATTTCAACAAGGAGTAAAGTGTGATATGGGTAGTATTCATTACATTTTTGAATGAGGTCATTATAGTAATAAAAAGTAAACAAATTTAGTCCGATAGTAAACATTTTTGCGAGTGGTTGTCGTACTAAATAAATGCGTTTCACATTATAATCCCCATATTTATCTAATAGTTCTTGGCTTTGCTTGTTATACTTGTAAAAAAAGATGTTATTATCATCGATACTTTTTTGTAGAATTTTAATAACAAGATAACTAACAAGAACAAATAATATAAGTGCTATTATAGAAACAACAAAAATAAACGTTATAATTTGTTGACTATTTATATTAATATTTAATTCCATAAATATACATAATTTTATATATAAATTTATCTATATTTTACTAAAATGAATCATTGTAAACAATAGAATCAGGAAGTAATCTTGTTTGGCATCTAAAAAGTCGAAATGAATCATCATCATTATTAGCCATATATTCGATTTCCTCTTTTATATCGGAATCAGATAAATTACCCAGTACGTCACACGCTATATATATTTTCGCAATGTAAATAGTATCTTTGTTAGTTCGTTCTATATCTATTTTTTGAATAGAAATGGTTTCATTGTCAAATGTGTTATATTTATCCAGCCATTTCTTTAGGTCATCTGTGCTACTAAATTCGCCAATAATTTGCATTTTAAATGAGACAATCATTTCTTTTGAATATAATTATAATTAGTATATCAGTATACTAATATATTATATCAATTTTTTTGGATTTAAAGGTCTTTAAGTTATTTATAATATATATTAATTTCCGACTTATAAATGATACATCTTTTTAAAATTATCCACTGAGATAATTGGAATATGCAATTTTCTCGCTTCTTCCGCCTTACCTGTATCATCATCCTCTGACTTTGCGATTACTAAAAACGTATTCTTACTCACGCCTGATCCCTGTTTAGCGCCAACAGTTTCCAAGTATTTTATTACATCTTTATCGCGTGTCCCTGTTAACACAACTGATTTACCGAAAAGGGGATGCGTTTCATCATTTGAAGAAGTATTGGAATTGGAATTGTTATTCGATTCATATAACTTGTATTCTAATTCGCAATCAATCAAGAAGTCTTTAAAATCCTCAATCTTACTAACAAATGCCTCAGACGTTTTAATTGCCATTCCTTTAATTGATGCAATTTCGCTTATTTTCTTATTCATTGATTCCGTAGATACAAGTATATCAGGAAGTTCACTCATAATTAATTCCAACTTCTTCTCACTAAACCCACGACCAAACATATTCGAAGACGCCATTAATTTCACAATTGATGCTTCTTTTAACTTATTTTGAATTCCTGTATACAACTTGTTTGCCATTTTGCCTTTAAACCCCTCCACTTGCAAGAAATCGTCTTCACTCATATGAATAATATCTGGAACGCTATCGTAACCAGCATTTACCAATCTTGCCACATTACCACTACTCAATCCTTCTACGCCTATCCCCTTAAAGAAACCAGTAATATTCTTCTCCTTTACATCAGGGTCATCCTCCACATTTTCAAGCATTATATCAACATGTGTCTCATTCCACTTATAAGGAACATCAGGCATCTTTGGTTCAGGTGCAGGCGTAGTCACCTTAATAATCTTTGGAATCACATCGCCACTACGAATTAACTCAACAATTGCGCCAATTCCAATACAATTTTTTTCAATAAATAACGCATTATTACCAGTAGCATATTCGATTTTAACACCACCTAGATTAACCGGTTCTATTTGAACGCGTGGTTTTAAATAACCATCCTTACTAGCTCCCCAAATCACATTTACCACCTTTGCTTCCGCGATTTGGTCAGATAACACCATTTTAAATGCAAAAGCATGTTCAGGATTGCCAGACTTTCGACTATATAACTGGTTATCTGCCACTATAACTCCATCTATTTCATAAGGATTGTTTTCTCTCCAATCAACTAACAAATCCGATAAATATTCATTTGTCAACTTATCCTTTGTTATAATCTTGTTTTGAACTCGCTCCACATTAATTGTTGCCAAATATTCCATTTGCTCGGATGGTTTTAATTCAGGTTTAATAACCTCATATGCAACGAAATGTAAGTCATTTACGGATTCACTAATCGTCTTGTGATTTACAATTCCAGCAACCATGTTTCTTGGGTTGGCAAAGGTGGTCTTGTATTTATCATTAAAAACTTTTTTAGGTATGATAAATTCTCCACGAATAACGACATTTTTAGTCTTAGGAAGACGTAAATGTGGAATCAAGTGGCTAATATCTTGACCAATTTTGCCGTCGCCTCGTGTATACAACTTTGGACCATCCGTATCTTCTGTCGAGTACAAACCACTTACACCATCTAGTTTACACGATAAAACGTAGTCAGGACCAGTAAACTTTTGTTTCCACACTTGTAATGCGTTAGAATCAGGTTTAATTTTATCCATTGATGCCATTTCATATGGTAACTTAGTCTTATTTTTCTCAACTTGTGCGCCAATTTTGGTAACAATTTGATTTGTTGGATACTTCTTTTCTATGTATTCTTTAACAATATCGTATTGATTATCAGTCATAATTGGTTGTTCATTATAATATTTTTTATTAGCGACAATAAGAATGGTGGATAATTGTTTTTCATTAAGTCCTTCTAAAATAGGTAGCCCATCATGCTTAAAATCTTCGATTACTTGTTCCGCTTCTTTTTCGCTTGGGGAATAAGGGGATAAAACATCATTAGTTTTTTCTTCTTGGTCTTCATCATCTTCGATTATAAATTCAATATCCTCTTTTACAGTGGTACTCTTTACAACTGACCTTCCATCTTTTCTATCTGTTGGCTCCTTGTATTTTAAGTGTAAGAAATCAAATATATCCTTTTCAGAACGAAATGTATGGTTTGTTACTTGTTTGCCCTTTTTTTTATTCTCCATATGATAAATTCCATGTTCATTAAATGTGTATCCCATATTTAACCCATGCTGTCTCATAACAGTGTTAAATATTTTTGACCCTGTGAAATATAGGATGGCAAATGGAAACTCTTGTAATGGTGTATATAAGAAATCAACACGGCGTGCAACACTATTTTCATGGGGCAACTTAGCAATAACAAGTGTTTTTGATGGACCTCTTGATAGAATTTCCAAAATGACGCCGGTTTCCAACATTTTATCGACAAATGCTTTATATACAGAACCAGATTCACCAGTAATAATGACATCAATATCGCCAGAACTTTGTGCTCCACGACGATACGAACCTACGATTTCAAATTTGTCTGTATTGGATTTTTTTATAGAGTCAAAATTCGACGCAAATAGTTTCTCATATTGCACAATTTCTTCACGGGGAATACGTTGCATAATTTGGTGATGATATTTGAGTCCGACTTTCTGTATATCATTTAATAATTCATTTTGTCTATCCTCTAATTCAGCAATTGATTTTACTCCTTTGTCGACTAAGTCTTTTGCTTTTACAGGTCCAATTCCATATATTTCACTGAGAATATTAACGGGGTTTGTTTTTTCCTTTTCTAAGACTCTTAGAGTTCCACTACTAACAAACTCTTCTAATTTATCCATAATTGTAGAGCCTATTCCGGCAGCGCCTTTTAAATCGGATGGACTTGTAATGTCATCAGGGTAAGCCATAATGGTTTCTTGTGCTTTTTGATAGGCGCGGGCGCGAAATGGCTCGCCTTGTTTTAACATAATGATGCTCAATTGCTCCATTAGTTCAATAAATTGTTCGTTGTATCTTTTGTTAGTTTCCATTTGTTGTATATTATTGGTTAGCGATGTTTTTAAACTAATTTCTGAATGATTTTCTTTATTTGATACTGGTTCATATGAAAGTTTTTCAATTTTTTCTTTCTCAACAATTGGTTCATTGTGTATTTTAAATTTGATATGGCCTTTTTTAATGGTAGTATTTTTCGGTTTCAACTTATATTTCTTTCCGTGAGTTTCATCGAATTCTTCTATGATAAATTCAATGGTAGGTCGCATTTTAAGTGTTTTCATTTTTTTAATTTTATTTATTTTGTTAGTTGACATATACTATATAAACAGATTTATTCATATAGTATTTATATTTATTTGTATTTATCGGTTTGAAAAATGAAATAGTTTATTTAAATCTGTGTATCCATTTGGTGAAATATTGAAACTTGCATTCTCACCAGGTATATGTATTTTTTTCGTTTTAATTTGATTTTTCATTTTGTAATTATGAATAATCTGTTTAATTAAGTAGTTTCTATACTCGATTGGATTTTGAAAATTAGTTGGTTGTTGGTCTTGTTGGTTAATTTCATCTTTAAAATATTTATTGTGGATATAACTATATGTATTATCACCTGTAAAATATTGATTTACTGGGTTTATATTATTGTTAGTTTGTGTATTTTCTTTTAAATGCAATTTCCCATTAGAAACAAACATTCCCATATGATCTAATATATCATTGTAAGTTACTTGTGGTTCTTCTTTTATTGCTTGCGGTTTTAACACTTTGGCATTCTTTTTAGGAATGGTTTGTTGGACTCTTACTTGGTTAGTAGATATTGTTTGTTTATTAATTATTATTGGTTGTTTATTAGTTATTATCGGTTCATTAATTTTTAACGAAATGCCAGCATTTTCCGGTTCTAAAGAATAGGAATTTGTATTCGTATTTGTATTTGTATTTGTATTCGTATCGTCTGTAGAATATATTTCATCAAAAGAAAATTCATCTGTATATTCTAATAACGCATCTGTATCTTTTAACAATTCATCATAATCAAAATCCATTGCGATAGAATATAATAATATTTTATTCTAAATTTTATTCGGTATATACAATATATATATATATATATGGATAATTATAGTAAAACTTATGGAGCATTTGAAAGCAAAATTATGGTAAATGGACAACCCATTGATAGTAAGAGTGTTTCTTGGGAAGGAAATGATGAAAAAGGAAAAATGAGTGTAAATGTAAATGATAATGGTAAACAAAAATCATTTCATTTAGACAATAAGGAATTATTATCGTTAATGAAAATTTCTAGCATAGGTATGCCATTAGAAAAACGTTTAGAAACTGAATTATTACAAACACACAAAATATCTAATAAAAAGCATAAGATAACTAACAAAAGACATAAGAAACCAAATAAAAAACATAAAAGACACAAAATATCTAGCAAAAGAAGGTCTAGTAAATAATTTGTGTGTGTATTTCAAAATTTAAAACTTCATATATATTAATGTCAACATTCAGAAGATATGGAGGATTAAATTATTCAGCAAACAATAATATTGTTCGAAGTTATATATCAAACTCAGAACAATTAAATACAAACAACTACTCTGGTTTACCAAATTCAAAAGAAATATACAAAAGTCACATTGATTTAGATGGAAATTCAATTCTACATACAGGATGTATATATTTTCAAGATGGCACATCGATGTGTACTGGTAACCTAGTTGGACCACAAGGCTCACAAGGCATTGAAGGATCTCAAGGGCCAGAGGGTCCACAAGGGTTTCAAGGTGTAACTGGTGCTGGTTTGCCTGGGACACCGGGGCCCCAAGGTAACCAAGGGTTCCAAGGTGTAACCGGTAATGGGATACAGGGTCCTCAAGGTGTCACTGGTGAAGGTACACAAGGACCACAAGGAAATCAAGGTTTACAAGGCGTAACCGGTACTGGGACACTGGGACCCCAAGGTCCACAAGGGTTGCAAGGCGTAACAGGTGAAGGTATACAAGGACCCCAAGGCCCCCAAGGCCCAGGCACAACAGGAAGCACATATTGGCTTGCAAATGGAAACAATATTTATGCAAATCCACCAGGTGGGATTAGTAGTTTTGTCGGAATTGGTACAATAAATCCAGTAACACAATTTAACTTACATACAAAAAAACAAGCATTAAATTCAACATTGTCATTTGAATTAGATGATGGGTCAAGTAATGTAATCGCATTTGGAGTAAATATGGGGAGTGGAGTATATAGCCCTTTAATACTTCCTGGTGATAATGTGATAATATCATCACAAAGTGGGAATCCAAATCCACTTACAATTGCTGTACGTGATGCAAGTTCAGTTGGAATCCGAATTGATGTGAGCACCGGTGTAACAATACAGCCTTCATGCACATCCACACAATTTAATTCATTATCCGATTATCGTATTAAAAAGGATGTCGAACCATTAGAACTTTCCGAATATAGTATTGATAATTTGAGACCAGTTAAATATAGGTATAGAGAAACAAATATATTAAATGTTGGACTTATTGCTCATGAAGTTCAAGAATATTATCCCTTCTTAGTTTGCGGAGAAAAAGATGGCGACTCAAAACAAAGCGTAAATTATGATGGATTAATCCCCGTTTTAATCAAAGAAGTCCAAACTCTTAAAAAACAAGTACAAGAACTAGAGAAAAAATTGATTAATTAATTAGTATTTAGATTTGTGGTAAGAATTCAAGAATTATACTATTTTATAACAATATAAAAACAATTTCATTAATACTTTTATTAATCATGACTGATATCGATATTGTAGACCCTATTTTAATTATGAGAAATAGACATGTAAGAGATGCAAATATTAAATTTTACGCAAGAGGCCATAAATATTATATTTCTACGGATAAAGATAGTAAATATACATCAGTAACGACGTGGAATCACGAACATTTTCCAAAATTCGATGCGGACAAGGTGATTCAAAATATATTCAATGGCAAAAATTGGGGACCAGATAATAAGTATTGGGGAATGACAGCAGACGAGATTAAGCAAAGTTGGAAATCAAATGGTGATAAAGTAGCAAGTGCAGGAACCGATTTGCATCTCAAAATCGAGAAATTTATGAATGACAAGCGTTTCACTTTTGAGTATACAAATAAGGAATTGCATGGAATATATGTAACAGATAGACGCGATATATTACCCGAAAATCAGGATGTAGAATGGCAACACTTCATTAAGTTTATGAAAGACCACTCTGATTTGAAGCCTTATAGAACTGAATGGATGATATACGATGAAGAATTGAAATTGGCTGGTTCAATTGATATGGTATTTGAAAACCGTGATGGAACCTTAGCGATTTATGATTGGAAACGTAGTAAAGAAATTAGTAAGGTAAATGGATGGAATCAGTTTTCCACGAATCCACTTATTAGTCATTTACACGATACGAACTTTTGGCATTATGCGCTTCAATTGAATACGTATCGAGGCATTTTAGAGCGAAAATATGGCAAAAAAGTGAATGAACTATGTTTAATTCGTCTTCATCCTAATTGTGAAAATGATACGTATGAGAAATTAGAGGTGCCATTACTGGATAAGGAAATTGATGTATTATTTAAGGAAAGAATGGAAAAGGTAAAATGTAAAAGGTAAAATATAAAATAGTGCAAATATAAATATGGAATAACAATTTAAATACAATTACAATAATATACTTATATAATTTTATTGCTAATGACTTATATAAATATTGATATAGATAATGAAACGTTAACGCATTTAGCAGTTACTTTGTCATTAATATGGATAGGTGTAAATTTAAAAAATATACATTTAGTGTTAATCAATGTCAGACATTTTTTTCATATGGTGAATAAGGTATATAATGATGTTTGTAATAAAAACCCATTTATTTTGGATTATTCGGATGAACAAAAGCAATTCGAAGAAAATGTGCAATTAAATGTGGATGAGCATGAAGAAAAAGAAGTAGAAAAAGAAAGATATGAAAACAAATACTTGGAAAAATTTAAGAAATATCCTAATGAATATTTACCCTTTACAGAATCGGAATTATTATTAGAATCCAAAATTGTCGAGGAATTGACGAAAAATCATATTGAACTACGTAATAAAATTATTGAGGAGTTACTTATTGAACAAAATAAGTTGAAAAAAATAATTGACCGCATAGAAACAGCTGGTGGACCTTTGACTGAGGAAGGGCTAAAAGTGATGATTGAGTATGATGAATATATTGCTGATTTTGATTTAGAGGATGAAGACGAAGAATATGCTATTATTGAGACATATGATGAAATAAAGTCGAATTTAAAGGAGAATAAGTCAGAAGTAGTTGAATTAGAAATGGAGGATGAAGTGACTGAAGAAAAACGAATGGAAATTAAGAAAAGCGCCTATAACACAATTATTAATAATCGCATTAAAGGATTAATGAATAGTGTATTACTTGAAATGACGCCTGTAGGCAATGTATTTATGCGTTATAATTTTGAAAAAGAGTCGTTTGAATATTTCAGTAATAATTCAATTCCATACCGATATTTAGAGCCAATTGGAAGACGATATGTGATGACATTTTGCTGTAAGCCATTGTTCGTCGACTTAGAGGATGAGTTAAAGCGAGCGGAAGTAAAGTTTGATGAAGATAAGAAAAAGGAGGATGAGAGATTAGAAGAAGAAAAGCAAAAAAAGGTGATGCAGAGTATTAGTGGTATTAATACAAATAGGTCAATAGTTGCCAAGTTAAAGAGTTATAATAATAGTAGCAATAATGCATCTAATAATCCCACTTTTGTTCCAAAAAATCGAGGAACATATGCTTTACCGCCCCAAATCAAGGCGAATTTACCTGATGTGAATGGAGGTTCAACTTCGGATAAAAGGCTTCTTAAAGAGAACGCAAATAGGTATACTTGGGAAGGAAGATTTCAAGATTTTTGCCCTATTAAAAAGATTGATAAAAAGGTGGTAGATAAAAAGTTAAATATGTCTTGGGCTGAATATAAGAAGCAAATGAGTAAATAAGAATTGATTTTAAAGTCCTAAGTTTGGTATAATATGTAAAAATAAAAGATATACATATTATATGACTAAGAGAAATACAAAAAGAACGAATGGTAAAAAGAGATATAATAAAAATAGTTATAAAAGGTTTAAAGGTGGTGCTGATTTATCAACAAATTTAAATAAATTGGGTTCCGTTGTAGCGCAAACAGGCCAAAACGCATTTGACTGGTCTGTAAATGAATTTGCTGAATATACAGGAATTGACCCAAATAAAAGTGCCGAACAAGTTCTTGCTGAAACTGCTTCCAAAGTGGAAAATATAAATGCGATTCTACAAAGTCCACAGGGTCGCCGTTTGATGTCAGAAGTGAATATTTTAGCGTCAGATATTGGAGAAAATGTGCTGTCACCTGCGTTTGAAAAAGTGGCTCAAACTGCGATTGCAAAATCGGGCGAACTTGGTCAACAAGCGGTAAAAACAGGTCTTGATGTGGTCGGAATGTTACCTGGCATTGGAGAAGTGGTAGAAGGTGTAAGAACTGCGTCGGATCTTGTTCGCACAGGTGAAAAAGTAGTTGAAGCGGGCGCGGAGTTTACTGGAATCGCAGCGGATGCGACAAATCAATTAGCGCAAAAAAAAGAAAAAGCAGAAGGGCTATTGAATGAGTTTAAAGAATTGGTTAATAATGGAATGGAAAAAGGGTTAAATATAGCTGAAAATTTGAATAATACCATTTCATCAAATTTACAGACAAAACAAGACAACTTGGCGAAACAATTTGATACAATTAATCCAATAAATTCTATACCACGAAAAAATCCTATACTGCGAGAAAATTCTATACTGCGAGAAAATTCTATACCACGAGAAAATTCTATAAACCCAATAAATACAAATAATTCTATACAGCAATTCGGTGGTTCAAAACAAGATTTTTATAATACATTAAAAGAGGCTCAAATAGGTGGTAAATTAGCTGCGAATCGTGCACTAAAAGCCCAAAACAGTTTTTTAAAACCCCGCTATACACGTAAACAAATGGCGAAAAAATTCTATAAAAGTCGTAAAGTAGTTTAAGTAATTATACTTACACTTGGGTTTTTAACCAATCGCAATATCCATTGCTTTTAATAATATTAAAGGATGATCCAAGATGGTCATATGCTATTTGGTAGGCCAAGCGTTCTATTGTATTTAAATGTTCAAGATATTGTATAATCTTGGTTTGGGTATCTTCACTATATTTTGCAAATTGTTCTGGTAAGGGCAAATCTATTATACTCATTTTTATATATTAATTATTGTAATTTATATTTAATATATAAAAAGTAAATCAATTTTTTATAAATTATTTTTTTGTTATTGGTTATTGGTTATTGGTTATTGGTTATTGGTTATTGGTTATTGGTTATTGGTCATCTAGTATAAGTAACATTTGGTTGATTCGCACCATAATAAGTTGCGGTTAAAAGTAATTTATTATTATTCATTTTTACTGGTGAGTTTTGTAACATATTCGTAATTTGTGTCTCAATTTGGTAGCCATTTGCTAATAAAAAACTAACTAATTCTGGGATTTGGTTAGGGGTTAAAAGATTATCAACATTATATCCATTATTGCAACATTTAACACCATTTAATCCAAGATTAGTTAATACAAGACCACAAGTGTTAATTGGGTTACAAGGAGTATCTATTTTATAAGGCGATAATTTGGGTAAATTAATACGTCTAACAAAATTTCGTAATGGCCCTTGAGGTTCAGTATTAATAGATAATACATTTAAATAGCATTGGCTACAAGAATTATAATAGGGTAAACTAGTAATGGTAAAGGTGTTCATATGGTATATATAATATTATACCTCGATATTAAAAAGATAAAAAAACGTGTATATTAAAAATAAGTCAATTAAAAAAATACCTAAAAAGTGTAATATTCTTCTTTTATGAAAGTGATAATGTTCATTATTCGGAAAAGTATAGTTCCATATTTTTTCCAATTCAATTAATATTTCATAAATTATAAATCCTGTTATAGTAATTAATGCGGTTCTTAACGCACTAATAAAGTTTTTCCTATGATTTAACATAAGTAAGTATAATATATAGTTATATTATTTATATTATTTATTATTTATTGATTATTATTTATTGGTTATTTAATAATGTTTTCAAGCAATTCCAGTTCTTCCTTAGATATTCTAGTTTGTTTTAATAATCTAAAAAGTTCGCTTTTTTCGACTTCATTTTCAATATTGTATACTTCAATATAATTATTTGAATATAATTCTAAAATGGTTAGTATCATTTCGTAGTAATATATGTTATCTTTATCAAAGACACTTAATTTATTCATTCGTGTTTTTAACTTACAAATGATTTCCATTTGTTCTTCAATGTATTTCTTTTTTGGAATTTCAATTTGTTCGAATTCTTGTTTACTTAATTCTAATATGTCAAGTAATTCTTTTTCATATATTGATTCAGGATTAAACTCATCATCAAACGCATTATTAGTATTAGTATCATCATCATTATTGGTATCAATTAATCTTTCGAACCTAACCGGGTCAGGCGGTCTAATATTATCATTATCTTCATTATCGTCTTTATAGTCATCCATTTTATTATTAATAAAATAATTAATTATTAAAAAAAGATTTCAATTTAAAATAAAGTAAATAAAATAAAAAAATTGAATTATTAATTAGTATTTTAATAATTGCAACAATTACACATATCTACTCAAAACCTAAATATAATTTAAATATAATTAAATTAAATCTATAACAATGTCTTGCGAAAATGTTATCCCTTCTATTACTATTATTGATTCTGATAATCATTGTGGAAAATGCGTGGACAAGTTTCTTCCTCTTTCTTCATCGTCAGAGGCAGAATATACAGCAAATGAAATATTATCAAGACAAATTGCTAACCAAGCCGATGACACTACTAATAATGTAAAAAAAGTTGTTCAGATATTTCGTTTTAAATTTACACCTGAATTCATGGATGAATTGTTTGAGTTTTCAAAGATTCATCAGTATGATGAACGTAAAGACTTTAAAGAAGCTTGGTTAGAATGGGTAGAAGATAATAAAGAAATAGTTGAATGTGAAATAGATAGATTAAATGACTTAGGATATGATGGAGATATAGTAGATAAAATGTTTAAAAGTGCTAGATATTATTTTAGAAAGAAGAGTGTGGAAAAGAAAGAACCTAAAGCTAGAAGACAATATATTGGCGTTAGTAAAGATTTGTTAGATGCGATGGATACTCATATTGAAGAAAACATCGCAGATTCGAGTTATCAACCTAAAAATGGATTTATAGCCTTTTGTAAAGACAATGAGATATTAGTTAAAGAGGTGATTACCAACATGATTGAAAAAGGAATTCATGAGTCTAGTGAAATCCAAGACAAGATTAAAAAAACGTACAAAAATAGATATTTTAAGTTTACAACCAATTAATTAAATAATATGTATACGATTTATTATTAAAGTTTTTTTCATATGAATAATAATATATGCCTATACTTCCTACTAATTGTGTTTTTTATAATACACACAATAATACTAATACTAATACCAATACACGAAAAGAAATAATAAAATACATTTCCGAGATTGTTAGTTATAGTCCATCTTTAAATAATGAAATAATTAATGTAAATACAATTAAGCATCGAATTCCTGATTATAAATTCTATTTTTTTGTCTACATAGATTATCATCAGTTACAAAAAAGCGAAGTCAAACTTAAAAACGAGTATGATAATGATATCGATAGCAATAGCGATATACGATTATTTCACAAAAGTGCAAGCGAATATCTCTTTAAGTTCGAAAACAGACAATGTATTTATTTCAAAGACTACTTAAAGTCTTTAAGTTCATCTAGAAAATATATATTCCAATTCATCCATTTTTATAAGCATTTATTAGAGGGGTTGCGAAAATTAGTTTCAATAAATATGGTTCATGGAAATATTCATATGGACAACATAATTGTTATCAATGATAATGCACATTTTACGGATTTTCGTAGTTCAATAGAAGTTTATGAAAATATGAATATGAATATGAATATGAATAATAATGAACAATCGAATTTAATAGAATTTCATTTGTTATCTTATATGAAAACACGTCAAATAAAGAGTTTGTCTCAATATAATATTCATTTGTTAGTTGATAAGTTGTATGAAGAACAACTTGGTCACTTAATTAAACCCTTTGGCGATACATTATATAATCAAATGGTCGATGAAGCAAAAGAGTATTATTTTAAATACGTGAATAAACCAGTGGAAGTTATTTGGACAGATATGTGCAATTGGTTTTTTACTTGGGATAATTATTTGTTGTCCATTGTCTATTTGAAAATAATGATTGGGCTTCATTCGCACGTAAAAAATAATATTGATAAGAACAAGTTTCTAATTGGATTTATGAAATTGTTAGTTGCAAACATTCATCCAAATCCAACAAAACGTAAAACTATTTCTGAGACATTAGAAATATTTGATAATATTATTTATTCTTGTGAACCGAATGTCTACAAAGACTTAATAAAATATATTTAATTTGTTAGATTATAGATATACCTAACAAATTAATAAACTAACAATCTAATAAAAATAAAAATAAATCTATAAAATACTTGTTTTAATATCTGGCTCTTCCTCTTCCTCTGGATCTACGAGCAGAACGAGAGCGTCTAGCAGTGCGACCTCTTCCTCTACCTCTAGATCTTGATTTAGATCTACGTCTAGTTCTTCTTCCGCCAGCAATATTTTGACCATCAGAACCAGAAACCTCTTCACTGAAAACTTCAGAATCAGGAGTAATTTCAACAGTTTCATCGATAGTCTCCTCATTAGAAGTAGATTCACCTGGAGTAGTAGGAACAGCACCACCAGACATCCACTTTTCACCCTTGTCCTTTCTCACTTTAGCACGATGAATCGCGTCTTTGTAACTTAACTTTTCTTCTCTTTGGACTTTTTTAACGAAAGCAACCCAAGCTTTCAAACTTTTATTGACTTTACCACCTTGTTGGGACATTTATATATTTTACCTATATTTTATTTTATTTAAATAGAATACCTAAATAAAATTGATTTTATAAACTAAACAATTCAAATACTTATAAACTACTATAAACTAATATAAACTAATATAAACTAATTAATTATAAACTTATAACAATGGCTTTATTCTTTCATGATATAAAAGACGATATTTATACAATTCCTTTACCAAATAGCGATCTTATATTTACTAGATATTTGTACATTAAAGACGAAGTAAAAGTTGCTTTACTTGTATCTTTATTAGAAAAAAAAGAAGACGCGGTATTTTGGGCATATGAATTATTTATGAGTGGTTTCAAACAAGAAACATTTATTTATCTTTGGCAAATTTACTACGATTTTTACGCAACATTAAATCCAACATTTGAAGATTATTTTATTAAAAAGCACATTGAATGGGTAACAGATAGATGTATAAATGATAATATAATTGGTACACTCGTAAATAATTTGTTAGTTCGACCTAGCAATACAGATGTATATTTGTTACGAAATATTTGCGACCAATTTGAAATCGACATAGAATACATTGATACAAATACAAATACAAATATAATTAATTCATATGAGATGTTAGTTGAACATGTTTGTTATTGGATTGAAAAAGAAGAATATCGTAGTTTAGCTCAGACAATTCTGTTTACTAAATATAAATACAATTATACACTTTTATACACGGATTGCTTAGCAAAAGTATTTAATAAGAATAATAAGAAAAACGGATTAATACGTTCCTTTGTTAGTTCATTGCAAGTTCCAATAAATCCAAGAGTTATTTTATTAGCAAAACTAATGGAGTTATGTACTCGACTTAAAGGATTGCAACAAAGTAAAAGTACGTATCGTATATTTGATATAAATGAATTTAATGATATAAATGATATAAATGATATAAATAAAGATTCAGTTAAACCTTATAATGTGTTAAAACAAGTGTATAGCAAGCATTCAATGCAAGATGTGTCAAATGTGGGTCTTTTTAAGTTGGTTAGAAATAAATATAGCGAAAACAACTTAAAGACGGCATGGTTGAATAATTGGGAATATCATGCGTCATTTTCGCCTATTTGGTTAGACCGAATTAAACGCGGAGGTGGGTATGTTAATTATACTTATAAACGGATTGAATTTATAAACGATGAATGCGCGGAAGTATTTTACGCCGAATTTGGATATGAACCTGATGAACAGCCAAAAAACATTTATGATAAAGCAATTGGTTTATTATCAAGCGCAACTGCTAGCATCATGTATAATAATAAAGGTTTATTTATTCCTTTTCAGGAAGAGCTGGACGAATTAGAGTTTGTATAAAGTATTTTATAAAAGTAATTTAAAGACTTTTCTCATTTTCTCATTATTTTGCGTTAAAAATAAGATAAAATAACATAACATATATATATATATATATATATATATGTTAAGCATTATTAAAAACATTCCAAATGTTAATACATATCCTCTTACATATGTATTTGAAAATATGAAATTACAACATAAACCAAATACTTTATGGTTAGAGTTTGGGGTAGCAAGTGGAAATACTATTAACTATATTTCAAAATTTACAAATAATAAAGTGTATGGGTTTGATAGTTTTGAGGGATTGCCTGAAATGTGGCGAGATGGTTTTAATAAAGGAGCATTTAATATGAATGGTAATTTACCACAAGTTAATAGTAATGTTGAATTGATAAAAGGTTGGTTTAATGAAACATTACTCGATTTTATACAAACTAAAAATAAAAAGGTTTCATTTATTCATATGGACGCTGACTTATATAGTTCTACAAAATATATATTTGATGTATTGAAGGATTATATTGATACAGATTGTATTATCGTTTTTGATGAATTAGTAAATTATCCAGGTTTTGATGGAGATACAGGAGAACTTAAAGCGTTTTATGAATTTATTACAGAAAATAAAGTAGATTATGAATGGATTGGAATGAATGGAACACCTACTGGTATGTCTGGTTATTATCACGAAAATGTAGCATTAATTATTCATTCAATAAAATAATAAATTATATAAAAGGTATAAAGATTTTTTTCTTATATAATATAAATATTATGTTTTACCTTATTGAATTTGATGATGTAGATAGTCCTGAAACAAAAGAAACAATGAGTTTATTTTACCATTCTCCAAATGGAACATGTTTGTCTTCTTTTACAAACATACGTCTTCCTAACTTATCTAAAGACAAATGGATTATATATGCTGATGAAGAACTACAAGAATTTAGCAGTTATAATAATCTTTTTACACCTTTGGACATTTAAAACGCCGATTTTGACGGAATCCAAAAATATAAAATCAATTGTGATGGTCTTACTTTTTCCTCTTCTTTTTGGTTATTGAAGAGGTGAAAGACGAAATATGGAAACATGATGGTCGTTCTTGTTTTTCTATCCAACAACTCGTTAATTTCATTATGTTTATGGAAGAGTTTGCATCTCTTGTTCTAAATACGATTTTTTTGTTTTCGCAACTCACGCAGTTAGAACAGATTAACAGACGAAACACTTTCTTTCCTTCTTTATTCTCGTAATATTCCAAATCTTTATTACAATCACAACATTTCTTACTGGTATTACATTCATTTATTGTTATTGTATCATATTTCTTATGAATTAATTTCCTTAATCCTTTATTCATCGTAGGCATAAAATGTTTCATTTGTGTAGACCTACTCCAATTTCCATAACCGATTAGGATATTTTCTCCAAAAGTTTCCTTAATTTTATTCAAAAATGTATCTATGCTTTTCTTACCATAACTATATTGGCGAAACATCATTTTTCTCCATGTGTCTCGTTTGTAAAACTCTGTTGTTTCTTTGTTTAATTTATCCTTTTCAATCAAATATGTTTTGAACTTTTCATAATCAACTGATTTACTATTTTGTAGTGATAATATGGTTTCCTTTTCAATAATACCATTTCGTTTTCTTTCCAGTAATAAAATACGCTGATTACACTTTGCTTTACTTTCTCTTTTTCTTTGCGGTGATGTGTATTGTAATTTATTTCCATTTTTATCCATCATATAAACTAATGAACGCTTGCCTGGATCACACCCAACAATATTTCTTTCCTTCAAAGTATCTAATTGTTCTTTTGTTAAATCCTCAATATTGTAGAAATCTTGTTCTTGTAAAACTGGAACTCGTGAACCCCATTTTTTATCTTTCAAATCTTTTCTAATGAAGAGCAAACAACAACTAATTCCGTCCGTTTGGATTTGGTTATGAAACTGATAATGCTTATTTTTGAATATTTTATTTTTCAAATTAAGAAAGTTGCACCATACTTCATTTTGATTGTCTTTTACATTACTTAATAATTCGCCCTTTTTCACTTTATTACCATCTTTGTCTTTTTCCGGACAAAATAGATTTATCAAACTTGCTGTATCAATAATAATATGTTTTGGAATAATATTGTTTCGTAATGGTAATGGTTGGAATAATTTGCTTTCTTGTTTTTCTAATACAGAGTTCATATACAACAATCCTTTCAAATAATCAAATGGTTTTACTTTGACATCATAATGAATTGATTTTTTGATATTTTGCGGAATGATATGGCATAAGTGTGTATTTTTCCATTCATTAAACATAATATCAGTTTCACTCAATTCCATAAGGTTCTTTTTGAATTGAAATATTGTTGCTTTATCTTCTGTAATTTCATTTGTGGTTTTATTTATAAATCGCAAAAAGTGTTGGATAAAATGCTCTTGTGTATTATTGGATAAAGAAGTATGTATTTGCGTTGCTAAATAAGGTAATAAAAAGGTAGTATTTTTCAAATTGGTTTTTACATGGTTCAGTAAAGGTTGGTATTCGGTTTTGTAGAATTGCTCTAATTTTTCTAAAAGTTCTGTATCTTTCCCTTTCTTTCCTCTATTATCTCTTGAACCTAATGTTTTGATACAATACAAAATAAAAGCGTCGTCTATGATTGGCAAATCAAGATTTTGTGTGTATTGATGCAACACATATAACCGAATAAATTGGTAGGTATGAATAACCAAATCATTCATTTCAAAAACCAAATGATCTATAACTGGTTGCGTTGTATCACGATTTAACAAAATAGTTTTTAATGGTATTTTGAAAGTTTTATATGCGGATTTTTCATTATTCCTAAACTCTTTGAAATCCTCTTTTTTCTTTTTCTTAACTTTCATTTTATATACTACTATATTATTTCTTTTTAAGTTATTTTAACGCAAATAATTTAAATATAAAATATAATAGTAATTATATTGAAAATGGAAACTTCAAATAAAACTGAAATAAAATACCATTGTGAAGCGTGTAATTATAAGTGTTTATACCAAGCACACTGGAAACAACATTTGGAATGTGAAAAACATAAAAATAATGGAAAAAGAAAACCCAGATGTGATAAGGTGTTAGAACCAAAATGTAAAATGTGTGATTATACGACAACAAGAACAACAAATATGAAACTTCATTATTTAAACCATCACTCAAATAAAGAAGAAAGAAAAAAAGAGTTTAAATATTATTGTGAATCGTGTGATTTTGGACATTTTACAAAAGGATTATTTAAACTGCATATGGAAGCAAAACACGCTACTGCTTAATAAAACAATTCAATAATTTCTATTGTTTTTTCAGTTGGATTATCTATCCAATATTGGATTTGTTGTTTCAAAGTTTCTATTCGTTCTTCCCATTCTTTTTGTTTGGTTTTTGTAATTTGCATAACCCCTAACTTATTTAATTTCCAACAAGATTTTACTAATATGCCGTCTTGATTAGTATAATCATCTGGATTAAAACGAATAAACACTATTGGTCTATGTTGTAAATCTTGCGATAATTCCATTAGTCGTTTATTTTCACAGCTACAATCGTAATCAGTATGTTTATTTTCATCAACCTCAACAATTATAATATGAGAACCCATATCTAATAATAAATCTGGACGACGACGAGAACAACCATCTTGAACTTTTTTATCAGCAACCCAAGTAAAAGCGGTAAATGTTTGAGTGATCCTATCAACCACATCTTTTTCTTTTGTTTTGTAATTTCTCATTGCCGGTTTATCTTGATTTTCTGGATTATTTACAAAACACGCAACACAAAATCCTTCATATTTTGTATTTCCAATTGTTTCACACCATTCATTTTTACATAAATATTTGCCATCACACGTTTTACAATATTGTTTATCTTTGCCGTGAATACACCATTTTGACCCACCGCATTCTTTACAAGATGTTTTATATCTGTTATGTTGACAAAATGAACTTCCACCACAATCTCTACAATTACCTCTTATTTTTCCGTGTTCGCATCTTGCACCTCCACCACATTCTAAACAATACGTTTTTCTTTTATTATGTTTGCATATTTGAGAACCGCCACATTCAGCACACAATGTTCGTTGTTTTCCGTGATCACAAATACTCCCTCCACCACAATTTTTACATCTGGATTTTTGTTTACCATGTTCACAAATACTAATTCCGCCACACTCTTTACAGATTTGTTTAATTTTATTATGTTCGCAAAATTGATAACCTCCGCAATCACGACAACTACTTTTATATTTATCATGTTCACATAGTAATTGTTTGAAACATTCACGACATTTTTGTTGTCCATGTTCACATAATCCACTTCCACCACAATCAACGCAAAATCTTTTACGTTTTCCGTGTTCGCAATAAGAAGAACCGCCACATTCTTTACATTGTGATTTACCTTTTCCGTGTTCACATAAACTTCCACCTCCGCACTCTTTACATCTTGTTCTAACTTTGTCGTGTTCGCAAATACTACCACCACCACACTCTTTACAATTTTGTTTTAATTTATTATGTAAACAATAAGCTACACCACCACAATCTTTACAATGATATTTACTTCTACCATGTTCACAAATCGCAGTGCCACCACATTCTTTACATCTTGATTTTGGTATGTCGTGTTCGCATAATCCACCACCTCCACATTCCTTACAATATGTTTTTTTTATTCCGTGTTCACAATTATATTTACTCATTTGTTAATTATATATTACATTATTTTTATATAATTAACTTAAATCAATTTTATAATAAACTCTTTATGTCTTCTCGTAAGCAAACTACTTCATTTCCAGTTTCGGCAGTTATATTAGTATTTTCAATAATTAGTTTTGTCAATGCGTCTTGACGATTTGTTAAATGATAATTTATCCCAGTATCAATATTATTTAACAAATCCTTCAATAAATACTCGTTATTACAATTATAAATGTATGACGATATGTTTGATATTGCTAGTGGTAAATTATTATTGTAATTTTGAAGATTGCGTCTAATACCTTGTTCTACAAAATTAAAATCATTCGCATCAGTATACTTTTGTTTCAATAATTCCAATATTCTATAAAAACAAGATAATTCCATTTGAGGCGTATTAAATAGATAATATTTTAATGTAATTAATAATTTATTTTTCAAACCTAATAATTCAAGTTCTTTGTTTATTTGTGTCCTATCCATTATTTATAAATACATTAATTAGTTTTTAAATTATTTATTCATATTATATATGCCTAATCATAAGAGCGAAGATTATAAATTATCTATCGTTGATTATTATTTAACCGAAGACAAATCACAAGAAGAAGTTTGTAAAATATTCAAATGTTCCGCACGAAGTTTAATGCGTTGGGTAGACAAATACAAAAAAGAAGGAGAAATTAAACGACATAACAGAACACCAGTAGCATATAAGATTGATAAAAATGAAGTGAAATACATACTGGAAGAAATAAAGAAAAATAAAACAATTACTATGGAAGGCTTACTCGTAAAAGTAAAAGAAAAATACCCTTCATTTGATATTTCACGAAGGCATTTGGGTAGAGTGATCAAAGACAATAATATTACACTCAAAATTACTCGTGTTAGACATGAACCAACAAAACGATTTGGAAAAGATATTGATATTAACCAAAAAATAAAGGAGTTTTATGAGGAAGTAAAGAAATACAAATTAGAGGATATTATTTGCATAGATGAAACAAGTGTAAAATCATTACAAAAACGAAACCATTGTTATAATGAAATTGGAAAGCGTTGTGTAATAAAAACACAATCACAAGAAGTATTCAAGAAATATACTGGAATATTTGCGGTTTCTACCAAAGGTGTTTTAGGTTGGGAATTATATGAAAAAAGTGGAATAAATGCAGATAGATTATATGAGTTTTTAGAAACGCATATAACAAATAAATACAAAAATAAACTTATTATTTTGGATAATGCGAGTAGTCATAGAAACGAAATGATAAAAGAGTTGGTAAATAAACGCAATAAAATATTATACGCTGTCCCTTACCAACATTTCACGAACAGCATTGAAAATTATTTTAGTATGTTGAAATCACGATTGTATAAAGAAAGTGAGGAAGGAGAAGGATTAACTCACGAAAAGTTAAAGGCAAATATAACAAGTGTAATACGAGGAATACCCAAAGAAAAGTATGAAAATATTTTTAAGGGAGCATATAACAGAGATGCAGTATATGTGAAAAATAAAACAAGAAAGCGAAAATTAAAGAATTACAAGGTTTAGAAAATCGGCGTTTTAAATGTCCAAAGGTGTAAATTGCCTGGCTTTAAAAGTTGCACCAAGTTAGTCGACATTACACAATCCGTTTATGATCCCGATTGGAATTGGGAGGAAGATTATTTACAATTTGTTTTTCAAAAGTATATCTAAAAATAAAATTGAAACTAATTTAAAGACAATGTAACATAGTAACTAACTACGTATATAATCTAATATCCAATATTTACTAAATACTAACTACTTTAAAAAATGGTTAAGAATACTCACGGCGGTAATGGTCATAAAAAGTTTGCTCGTAAGCATACTACAAATAAGCCCAACAATAGATTGAGAGTTGCCTTAGAAGAAGGTGAAGAATACGCAATTGTCACGAAAATGCTTGGAAACAATATGTTTCATTGTCATTGCATTGATAATACGTCTCGTTTAGGACATATTCGAGGTAAATTTGCTGGAAGAGGAAAACGAGACAATATGATTAGTTGCGGAACTTGGGTATTAATTGGTGTTCGAGAATGGGATTTGGATAAGCAACAAGATACAAGTGGAAAAGGCAAGTTACAACAATGTGATTTATTAGAAGTCTATACAGAATCAGATAAGGATTATTTGAAAGATACGATAGATGCTGATTGGATTATACTTATTAATAATGATGTTACTAGAAATAAGACGCCAAATGACAATGGAAATAATTTAGACGATGATGCGTTTAAGTTTGTTACTGAAAAAGATATGGATAGACAGCGATTTATCGAGGAAATGAAATCAGAGGCAACTGAAAAGATATCATTGAAGATTCAAGAAAGCAATATACCAAAGTATAATGATGATAATGATGACGAAGTAAATATTGACGATATTTAAAATGATTTACCCCCTTGAAGATTTAAAATGGAGTAAATAAATAATATATTTTACATAATTATATTATTTATATATTCGTATACTTATTTGTAGCGCCACCTCTTTGTGTTGGTTCAATAGTAAATAATTTACATCTTAGTTTTTTTTTGCAATTATTTATACGTTCTCTATAAATATTTTCTACATGTCCATCATATTCGCCTTTGTTATTGATTAAATTATGATGGAAAATATATCGAAATGATTGCACATGGCTTCCCACCATTTCGCATCGATTGCGGTTGTATTGGCACAATGCTTGAAACTGATTTAAATTATATTTATTTAGATAGGCTTCTAATTCAGGTATAAAAAAACGTGCGGTAACTTTAATAATAAAATTAGTATTTTGATTTATTTCTTGTATTAATTTCGAATTGTAAAAAGCATAATTAATTTGGTAAATTTCCGATGCTCCTTTTGATGGTTTATTACGTAAATACTTGGCGGTTTCTAAATCGCTTTCAACATAACTAATCACTTCAAATCGTTTTTTAAATAGTTCTTTTTCTTTTGATAATTCTTCAAAAGTGTATCCAGAGTTTTCAACTAACACGATAGGAAAATTCGTATGATATAACCATTGTTTAACCGATTTTAAATAACTTTGCAAACGTTCACCCGTGTCATTTTGAATAAGATACTGAATGCTATCTTTGCAATTAATTGTTGATGTTAATATAATTGTAATATTATTTGTATTCATAATACAATATGCATACAAAAGTATTTTTAAAAAGTATTTAATTAGTAAATTTTTTAAAGAATATTATTTTGCCTATATAGACAAAATAAGATTGTAATCGAATAAATTAAATAATGATAATATAAATAAATTTTACTTACCTTTTTAGAAAGAAAACGGGACTAATAGAAAGAAAAAACCTATAGATAAAAAAGAAAAAAGATGCTGTCTCCTGTAAGTATATATAACGTTTTGTTTGTTTGGGTCATTTAGAAAAACTCGACAAGAATGTTTGCTGTTAGGAGACAAGTAATATACGCAATTTGTCTTTAAATCGTTTTGTCATTTATAATATATTATTTTATTTTGTCGCAATTATTATATTTCTACAATTGTGTAAAACAATTTAAAGACAACTGAATAAATATATACAATTAGTAACCACACTTTGTATAATTAATTAATTGTATTATAATGTCTAATTGTTTTAAAAATTCTTCACGTTTTGCTATTTTGTTAGATGATATTGAACCCGTAAATAATAAACCAACCAATAAAGAACAAACCAATAACAATAATACACAAGCAACCAAAGAAAATAATATATTTAAACGTGAATCTATTACTAATAGTAGTAATAACAATCATTTTCGACGCTCTAATAATAATAGATTAAGTAATTATTATAATAGTAATAATAATCCCTCTAAGCCACGTACATTACTACCAGCCATTGTTAATCGTGATTTCAATTCAGAGACACATATGTTTCCGGATTTACTTGCAGAGAAAACTAATAATACAAATGGTACAAATGGTACAAATAGTATAAATGATATAAGTGAATTTAAAAATACACTTTTAAAACAAATTGATGTACCTGTAAATCAAGAGATTAAAAAAACCTTTGTTAAAAAAGGATGGCTTGAAATTAAAGGCAATACAAACAATGTTGGAAAAATTGACTACACATATGGTTCTGAAAATCAGTATTTAGATTATGAAGATGAATTGCGAGATTTTTACGATAATAATATGAATTTATTTGTAAGTAGAGAGATTGATAAAATGAAACTTAGATGGGATAAATATAAATACGACTATAATGAAATTTACGGAGAAGGTGCTTATGAAGAGTTATATTATTCCTCTCCGGTATATGGGTCGGAATATGATAGCAACTCGGATACAATTCCGGAAGATGGGGATGATTGCGACGATAATGATTATTATGATTAAATACAAATAAATAAATATTATTTAGTTTAGAATACGATTTAACTATATATTATTAGGTTATAGTTAAATACTATGGAACAAGAAATAGATGCAAGTATATTAGACTTGGATTTGGATACAAATTGGATCGATGAATTTAACAAATTAGATAATGAATACAAGTCATATTATAAAGAAGAACTATCCTTTGTTAAAATTCATTCGATTTATGTAAATTCAGAGAATGAAATTGAAAAACTTATAGAAGAAAAGTTACTATTAAAAGTGGCCGGATTTGTTAGTAAAAATGATGTATTAGGTATCATTAAAAAAAATATGGTCTCCAATAATACCAAATATAAATTATTGTCTATTTTAAAATTTAATATTGATTTAGATCCATATTATTTAAAACAATTTTTAAGATATACAAAAACAACGGATTCAAGTAAAAAAGGCGATTTAGTTAATATTGGAAACCAATTCTTATACAGCAATAAAAATATTGATGATATTATATTTGAAAAATCGATTTCTATGTTTCACGATATTAATGATTTAATTTTTATCTATTATTTTGATAGTAAAAAAGAGGATGGAAAAAATGATAATAGTAGTAACAACAAATTTTGTCGTACTAATAATTCTTCTACTAAAAAGGTATTTATTTATTCAACAACTAACAAAAAAACTAAACGAAAATATACTTAAAGATAATACAGAATATACATTAATGTCAGAAGTTATATCAGAGTTAGATAATATGAAATCATTATCCACTCAATTGGGTAAAAATGGCCAAACAGAATATACTTGGTCGCAAAATATTCACGAAAAAATGGTTCAACTTCATTTTCAATTGGTTCGAAGTAGCGATAACAATAATAACAAATTATCAGACAAAATCGTCGAAATTTTAGTCGATTTAACGAATGCCTATAAAAATATGAATTCGAATGAATTCTTAACAAAAGACGCATATGTTAGTTATATGTCATACATGTATCGTCTAATTGGATTAACAAGAGACATCGTTAGTGGCAAAGGCGAATATTCACTTTCCTATATGATGCTAGGTGCGTGGCTAAAAGCATTTGAAGATTATGACGATGAATTTATTGAGTTGGTAAAATACGCATTTAAACAATTTTTATTAAGCGATGATGATTCACATCCTTACGGATCATGGAAAGACTTGAAAGGTTTATATGCGTATTCATTAAAACACAAGGATATGTGTGATTGGTCTATCTTAATTAAATATGGCATTAAACTTGCGAATGAACAATTGAGAAAGGATATGAATTCTGAGTTAGAAATGGGGATGTCACTTGTGGCAAAGTGGTTGCCAAGAGAAAAGTCGTCTTATAATGAATTGTTTGCTATGCTAGCAATTGATTTTTTTAATGGAGAAACATTTATGACGAGTGCTCAAACTGAATATTCCGAAAAAAGAGCGCTAAGAAAGTGTTTCACAATGTATCGCAAAATTGTCTCTGATATCAATAAGCGTTTGGATACAACCCAAATTAAACAATGTGACCGCACTTGGGCTAAAATCGATTTTAACAATGTGACATCAATTACGCTTCACAAGCAAAAGAAAGCATTTATGAATCACGATAAAAAAGGCGAATTACGTTATTCTAGTGATGACCGAGTTGCGTGTGCTAATAATTTTACAGAATTTATTGAGAACATAAAAACGGGTCAAGTAGTTGCAAAGGGAGCTAGAATTGGCATGGGAGATTTTATCAAGGAAGCATTAAGTTTAGCAAATCCAGAATTAATCGATTTACTTAATGCTCAATGGCACGACAATCGTATAAGAAATAATGATTGTGATACGCTTGGTAAGATGATTGCGATGGTTGATACATCTAGTTCTATGGAAGGCGATCCATTACTAGTTGCTATTGCAATGGGTATTCGTATTGCTGAGAAATCATTGCTTGGTAAAAGAGTTATGACATTTAATTCAACCCCTACTTGGATAAATTTGGAAGATTGCAATGGCGAATTTGTAAGGATGGTAGAAAAGGTTAAAAACGCATCTTGGGGTTGTAACACGAATTTTGCTAAAGCTTTACAAATGATTTTAGACGCAATTATAAGTAATAAAATGAATCCGGTTGATGTTGAAGATATGATTTTGGTTATTTTATCAGATATGCAAATTGATATGGCTGATCACAATTCATCAATGTCTATGTATGATTATATTGAAAATCAATATAAAGATGCTGGGATGCGTGTATGGGGAAAACCATATAAACCACCTCATATTCTGTTTTGGAATTTACGTTCTACGGATGGATTTCCTAGTTTATCATCGCAAAAGAATACATCGATGATGTCGGGATTTAGTCCCACCTTATTAAATTCATTTTGTGAAGAAGGAATGACATCGCTACAAAGTTGTAGTCCTTGGAGTTTGTTTGTGAAAAGTCTTGAAAATGAAAGATATAATTGTTTAAATAAATATATTCGAGAATTGTTGTAATTTTATTTATTTGTATAATTTATTATGATATTTAGAAGAACAAAATTTTCAGATAGTGAAGAAAATATGGTTGAAAATATGGTTGAAAATGTGAATGTGATCCCTCTTAACATTTTTCAAACATGGCATACAAAAGTATTGCCACCTTTAATGCTAAATGCTATTTTGAATATTAAACACACAAATCCAAATTTTTGTCATTATTTATTTGACTTAAATGAATCTCGTGAATTTATTCAAACAAATTTTGACAAGAATGTGCTAAATGCATATGATAAATTAATCCCCTTAGCATATAAAGCTGACTTATGGAGATATTGTGCACTATATATTCATGGTGGTATTTATTTGGATGTTAAATATATTCCCATAAATGGATTCAAAATGTCTAATTTACTAACAAAAGAGTATTGGGTGTTAGATCTTGATAAGAATGGTATTTATAATGCACTTTTAGTATGCAAACCAGGAAATGAAATACTTTTAAAGGTAATTAATAATATTGTTGTTAATGTGGAAAATAAGTTCTATGGATTAAACTGCTTGGAACCCACTGGACCTAAATTACTTTGGAAGTATTTTAAAAGTCGTGAAACATCATTTGATTTAAAACACGTTTTAAAGCCTAATTTACGCGCAAATGAAGATAGAAGTCGATTAATTACATTTCATGGTCGACCTATATTAGAATGCTATCCAGGTTATTTTAAGGAAAGAAAGGTTGGTGGTGAACGATTGATGCCTCATTATGGCGATTTATGGAGACAAAAAAAGATTTATCTATAAATATTCCTATTATGCCACATAATATTATAGCGTTGTTTATAAATTTTGGAATATGTGCTATTTTGCTCTTGTCTATATTCTTTATACATTGTTGAAATAATTGGTTTACCTTTATATAATAAGTAACCACCTTCTTGTGCATGAATAATATCTATATTTACAGGTGAATTATTAAAAAGTATTACATTTCCTAGCAACACAGGCCCAGTTGGGTCTAATGCGGAGTTTCCATAGAATTTCATTTTTGTATTAAAAACGATCCTGTATATACATTTCCATAAAAATGGATTACGAGGTTTGGATACCATAAATGCGTTTAAAATAGATAAGGGTTGGATTCGATCGCGTACAAGATGTTCTTCATTTGTTAGTTCAATGAGTTTAAAATTATTTATACAACTTAATTTAATATCCGCATAGATACCTCCATGAACATACAAAACGCAAAGACGCCATAAATCCGCTTTATATGCTCCAGGAATAAGTGTGTCATAAGCTTCTAGTACATTTTTGTCGAAGTTGGTTCGAATAAAATTGCGACAATCTGCATCGTCAAATAAGTGATGCTCAAACTCGGGATTTTGGTTTTTTAATTTATCAACGATTTGTTTCATATGGATTGGCAAGTCTTTTGTGTACCAAGTCTGAAAGATTTTTAATGGAATAACGGATTTTTTTATTGGATTAAATGTTTTAGGTATTGGTTTTATTGGTATTGGATTAGATTTTATAGATATTGGTTTCATTAATCTTTGTATAGTACTTGTTGTACTTCTATATGAGTAAGCACGATCTGTGAATGGTTTTGATAAAATAGGTTTGAATTGTAAAGTTTTATGCATATATTATGTTTATATTTTGAATTTATGTATTAAACATAATTATTTGATATAAATAATATTTCTGGGCTTATCATTATTTTCGCATCAAATTTGTTTATTGCGTCTAAATGAAATGCTCTATGTTCACAATCTTCAAAAGCACCTTTTACATGTCCATAATCTTTAAATATTAAATGTCCATTTGATGCTTTTTTGTGTGCTTGAAGCATTTTCATAGGCAATAAATCCAAACGAATTGTTCCATCATATTTACAATTATGTTTAAAAAATAGTTCTACTTTATAAATGGCAAACCCATTAAAACTTGATAAGCAACGTAACAAACTATTATTATTACTAACATTAACATTAATACTTGCTAATCGTCTTGATACATAATCTTGGATTGTATGATAATTATGGTATCGGTTATTTGTAAAATGATTGTAACTAAAACAAAAGGGATAAATCGATAATGCCCAAATGTCATAATATGCAGGATATGTATTAAATGACAATGCTTCCCACAGAGTAATATGTTCGGGGGATAAATACTTTTTAAGGATATGTGGTTTCACATGTTTACAATTTACGTCATCAAAATCCATCATAATAAAATAGTCGAATGGATTCTCTATATATATTTCATTTTGTTGTTTAATATAATCCAAACATATATTTCTTCCATAAGCTAATCTATGTGTTCTAAATGGAGATTGAAATACTTCATTTATATGGATTGTTAGTTTGTTCGGATTCTTGGTTTGAAAAGATTTGAGAACTTGTAAAGAGTTGTCGTGCGATTTATCGTAATAAATGAATATGTGATAATCGTCAAATAGTTGTCCTAGTTGTTCAATATTTGAAAGCACTTTTGGCAAATATTTTCCGCAATTTTTTACTGGACCACAAAAACAGCACTTCATTTATTATATTATTTATATAAATAAAATTGATTTATATAACTAACAAATACAAATATTAATACAAAATTTATATTATCCATGTTTTATTTGGCATCAACTCGTTTCAATAATGAAACCTATCAAGAAAATATGAATTATCGTAAAAAGAAAGGATTGAAAGTAATATATGGCACTTGTGTTCGAATACAAGCGCGATATTCTTTAGATACCATTTTATTTGTAATTGAAATGAACAATGAAACTAACAAAGTTGAAGGTATTAGTATTATTCGTAATCGATTATCTGACGATAATAATAAATCTAAGATTTATACAAACTCAGATTACAATCGTTATGTCTATGTTGGCGAATATTGGTTGTCGCGTGAAGAAATTATTGCAAATGGTGATTCAGAATTAATCGAAATATTTGATTTGATATTATTTAAAGGAAAATCACACGTGAAGCGACAAGCAGGGATTTCTATTCTTACTAAAAAGTTGATGACAAATTGGGATTATGAGCTAGTTGATTTGGAGCAACGTGTTAAAAACCTGTTTCTAAATTCTTTTAGAAATGTGGAAAATAATAATATATTTGAAAACAACTTAAAGACAGAACTGGATATAGAAAATAATATATCTAAAAATAACTTAAAGAGAAAAAAAACACGCAATTCAGATATCGAGTTTGTTATTGAAGACTAAATATAAAGATATAAAAAGCCTAGAATAAGATATTAAATACTTGTGTAAATATATAAATATAATTATGGATTATAATGTTGACAACTATACTGTTTCAGAATTGCTTGCAATTCTCGATTTAGATGATCCAACCGAACAACAAATTACTGACACAACTAACAAATATATTAATAAATTTATGAGTGAAAACCAATCTGAACTAACATCTTTTTTTCAGAACATTCAAACAAAACTTTTGCAGTATTTTACTAATTTGGTAAATAATAATAGTAATGGTGATCTAGAATATACTCCTGATTATAGCCAAAACACTGAATGGTGGCAAAATGAAGCATTAGAACAAAAAAACAATGATGTACAAAAGAACAAAGTAACAGATCGTATTCAAAAAGTAGACATTTATGATAATAATCACTTGCCTATGAAACGGCAACAACTCGGTGTAAATAATGGTATTGATTTACATGTAGCACAAGACTCATTGAATCCAAACTTGGAAAACATTACAACACGATTTGTAAATTTGGATAGTCAGTTTCGTCAAGCATCCGGTGGAACTGAGACAAATTCGACTGATTATACACTCGATTTATCTGATCCATTAACTAATGTGCTTAATTTACGTCTATACGCAATTCAAATACCTTACACGTGGTATACATTTGATTACGCATATGGCAATACTTGCTTCTGGCTAACTAATTCAGGTAACTCATTTCGAGTAAGTATTGAACCAGGAAATTACTCTGCATCCGCATTTTGCCAAGCACTTAATAATGCATTTACAAGTCTAGTAAATTATTCTGAGTTTGGCTGGATACAACCTTTTATTTATGTTGGCGCGATTGTACCTACTCCACCTATCGTAACATATACTTCGAACAATTACAAAATTAATGTGAATTTGACTGATTGGCAAGACCCGGCTGGTAACAATATCAATGGAATCATTCAGGGAACAGATGTATTTGTAGATACAGATCCTTATTTTACTTTTTTTGATTTTAGTGGCGCAAAATCGTGTTATCAATCTGGTTCTAGCCCTTGTTCCCAAGTCCAAACATTTAACCAAACACTTGGTTGGGCAATGGGGTTTCGTACTCCGCTTCAACCTGTTTACAAAAGTCCAGGCAATACACCCTCTTCTGTAATGAATTTACAGGGTTCTAAATACTTTATTTTGGTGTTAGATGATTATAATCAAAATCACATTAATAATGGACTTGTATCGATTACACAAATTTCAAATAAATTAGATTTGCCAAATTATTATAATATGTCTCAGCCATATATTTGTACACCCACAATCAATCCAAATAACATAAATAATATTAATAATCTTGATATCACGATATTGGGTAATTTATCTGGATTAAGTCCGGAGACTTTGGCTGCGCTAGGCATATCCAATCCTGATAATTTGTATAATAGTTTAGGCGACAAGATTGATTATGGTACTGGCAATGTACCACAAGTTGTCCCTTCGGCTCCTCGTACATTAACTCAGGCGCAAATTTACACTGTGAATGAGATCATTAAAAATAGAAACAAGACAATTTCATTTCGAGCAAAGGCGCCGACAGTATCAGATACGTTTGCATTAATTCCAATTAAATACGGTAGTATGAACACAGGTGATATTTATACTGATTTTAGTGGTCAATTGCAGGATAACAGACGTATCTATTTTGGCCCGGTGAATATTGAGAGAATTCATTTGAAGCTATTGGATGATAAGGGAAATCCAGTTGATTTGCATGGTGGCGATTGGTCGATTACACTTTTGTCGGAGACGTTGTATCAGTACTAATTACAGGGGTCAGCCCCTATACGACCCCGACATTTAGTTTATGATTTTTGGGGGATTTATATATATTAATTTTTAATTTAAAGAGTCTTTAAGTAGTTGACTCGGGTTATAAATAAAAAAATTGATACAAATAAATTCAAATAGATATGAATAAACAATTATAATGAGCGAATTAATCCAAACGTATTCTTTAGAATTTCACGATGAAACCATTGCGAATCCTTGCAATAATACAGACACTTGTAATGATGAATATTTATTTGGAGTATTATCATTTACTTTAACTAACAAATGTCTTAATGATAATGATAATGATAATGATAATGTAAACGATACCGATATTATAAATAATGTAAATCTTGATTGTAAAAAACACATCCACTTTGTCTTTAACATCGATCATTCTGGTTCCATGGATGATGAATGTAAAGATGGTCGTACTAAAATGAGACATATCATTTATACATTGGAAAATATGTTAAAAGTATGTTATGAAAAAGTCAAAAAAGAAAAACAAAAAGGTGTAAGTGTATCGATTTATGTTCAAATATTCGACGACATTGTTACACCTATTATCACAAATGTCACTAATATTGAAGACCATAATATCACTGATTTAATTGAGATTATTCGAAAAATTGAGCCACTTGGTTCGACCAATATTGGAGAGGCGCTTGATATGGTTGCTATACACATAAATGATTATACTAAATTGTATCCAGACAATGAAATTATTCATATCTTGTTAACAGACGGAGAAATTACTTGTGGCGCATTTCATTTAAACGTTTTAAAAGCCAAATTGCCTGAATTGGCAAATTGTACACATATATTTATTGGATATGGCAAAACACATGATAGCAAGTTATTGTCCAATTTAGCGAATGTAAAACGTGGTCATTACAGATTTGTAGATATTTTGGAAAATGCTGGACTTGTTTATGGAGAAATTATTCATGGCATCTTTTATAAAGTGTTGGATAATGTTACATTGGTATGTGGTAATAATTCGGATACGGATTCAGTTTCAGATGTATTAATATACAATTATGCGACAAATGAATGGACACATTGTTTAGAATTGGATCCATTGTCAAATGAACAAAAAAAGGATTTTCAAATTAAATGCTTGAAAACAAAGTTGAATACATGTACTATTATGTTAAAAGGAAATACAGATTATACGTACACTTTTACAAATGATTTAAATCGTGATAATGTTGTTATTAAAGATCTAACAAATTATTTGTTTAGACAAAGGACTCAGGAATTGTTGTTTAAGTCGCGTGAAATGGAGCAGGATACAACAGATGTTAGAGATTATTTGGAAATAGATATTCACGGAAAAATAAAAAGAGAACGTTCGAAAAAACTCGATTTAGTAAGAGAACAGCTGAAAGCTTTTCATAAAATTCTACTAGGATACATCAAAGATAAAAAGGATTTGGAATTAGATAATACATTCTTAACTAATTTAGCTGACGATATTTACATCTGTTATAAAACACTTGGAACCAACTATGGTGGCATGTTTACTTATGCGAGACAACTTTCCCAAGGCAAACAACAAACTTATACTTGTTCTTCGATTCATGATGAGGAAGAATATAATAATACTAGCAATTATTCAAATGATATAAATGATACAAATTTACAAATTCCTATAGAGCCATTTAAATGTATCAAAAATAGAAGGTTGCCTTCTACACCTATGCCAAATAAGAATAAAAATAAGAAAAATAAGAAAAACAATAAAGTTGTAACGCCCTTTACATTTGTAGTAGAAGAAGATACAAGCGATGTATATATATCACATATAAGACCATCTATAAGAAACACAACGGTGGAAAATATAAACGATTTTGATTATAATTATGATGAAGATTACTATACGAATTATACGGATTTGTTAGTTGATAATGATATAGATACATACACATTATCAAAAAATATTCTTTCCCCTTATAGAACTAGTGGGATTGTTGATATGATGTCACAGATGTCAAAGACGGATGATGAATAATTAATAAATTACGACTTTAATATTGCGTCTATCTTGTAAATAAGTAATAACAATATGTCCTTTTTTACCGAAAAAATATCCTGTACCGGAATCCACTTGTACTTTTGTGGTTGTTCCATTTGGAATAACCGGTACACCATTTATCATTACAATATTTTCCATAAACTTGTAAAATATTTTACCTAAATTTGTTAGTTCTAAAACTCCATTCGCAACCACTCTATTTTCATATTGTGTAAATGTGTAATAGATGCTTCCAAATGGCGATGAGTTTTCGTGATAGATAGGCGATGTGCCACTAACAAGATATAATTGCGGAGTTATTACCGATTCATCTTTATCGAATGGAAGAGTTTGGAAATTACTATCTAATTCATTTGTTCGATAATATAGTTTGCATACTTTGGAAGGCATTATAATATATTTATTGTAGCGATTAAATAATTTGTGAAAATAGTAAAGATTTTATAGATTTAGATTATGGATTTAAATTATGGATTTGGCGATGGCAAAATAGTAAATATATAATCGCGTCCATCGTCAAAAATTTCTATTGATGCGGCAGCACTCCACGCCGAATCATATTTTTTACTTAATTTACCTTTATTCCATCCACTTATATGTTTTTCAAGACAATCTCGCATATTAATTACATTCTTGATTATTTTTGCCGATCCATCTTTTTTTTCAGGAGTGCCATACTCATTATCATAGGTAAACGATTCGAATAAATTAATGTCTTTTAAAAATCTACTAAGTTTTGATGCAAATCTTAAATCATGTGAAATATTTGGTTTATTTGGAAGTATATCATAAAACTTAGTATTAAGATCACGTACAGTTCCTTGAATAATAGCATATCCAACATTCAATCCACATTGTGGTTGACATTGAAGTGCTGGACAAACATAGTTTTCTAGTATGTCGCTTGTATTTTCTGTTTTATTGCTAAAATAGTTTCTACCATAATCAATAATTTTTACTATATATTCTGTTTTAAACTCATATACCTTTCCATTACGATGATATTTCATAATAATATATTGTTTACCATCATATGGTTTATATAAAAACACATTATCCCAATGTAAATCATAATGAGTATATACATCACTTAATGCTGCCAAACAATAATATGCTTGATATAATACATTTAAAACGTCGTATTTTATATTGTCGTAATTGTTTTTATACTCATCATGAAATGAAGTAAATTTATCAAAATGTTGGAGTAAAATACATAGACGTCTATTTTCAAGACATGAACGTGCAAAATTACTCATATTATCAGACACTGAATCTTTTATATCTTTACGTACAATCATATTTTGAATATCCAATGGTGGATTGGCACTTGTATTTGTATAATTATACATTGTTTCCCATGCTTTTCTATTATCAATAAGGTAACAATCGTAGGTTTCTACAAAACACGTATATTTTTTTAAATATGTATTTATAAAAAACTTACCAACAAAAAATTCATAAAAAAGATTATCAGCACTTGGCGAGCTTGCACATTTTAATATTGTATCGGCTTTATACACACGATTACCTGCTAAATCTTTCTTTTCAAAAGGTAATTCAAGTATAAATCCATTTGAAGAAGGATTTCCTATTTTTTTTATATTGGCGTTATCTACATAGGATAAGTTTCTGAAATCCTCAAAATAACGTTTAATATATTCATTGTATATACCTAGTGCCAAACAATTGTCTGAATTAGCACACGAAGCATTTAACATTTTACCTAAGTTGTTAGCGCGTTGCTGGATGTTTGATTGCACAATGTTTATTACATTTTTATCTAATTCTCCACCATATTTTGTTTTTCTAAGGTTTTTCTTAGACTTTCTTTTTCTTAGATTTTTCTTACACTTATTAGTTGTTCTTTTTCTAAGGTTTTTCTTGGTTTTCTTAGTTGGTGTTCTTTTTCTACCGCCACTAAATTCATCGTCATCATCTCCAAATAAGTTTTTACTTGGCTTAAAATCAAAGTCATCATTTGTATTGATAGTATTTGTATGTATTGGCTTATGATACTTTTTTCTTGCTTCTTTTCTTGATTGTTCCAAGTCATCTGTCATCCGTTTTAATTTACCCATTTCAATAATTTCTTCAACGCGTTTTGTTGAAGTCGTTACCTGTTTCACATATTTCACATATTTGGATGCATTACATATCAAAAGCTCGGGATGAAATGTGCCACCAAAATCTGTCTCCATTTCATAAATTGCGTAACCATTGCCTAAATCTGGATTTTTTACTTGGCATAAATAATCAGAAAAAATACGATCTGGTTCTGATTCTGAAAGTCGACTTTTTTTATAGTTTTTATCGAGAATCATTTGAATCTGTACTGGCGATTCTTTATATAATTTGTTCATCGTTTTCATATCATCTAATGCAAGCAATTCAATTGGCTCCAATGTAATATATTCAAAGATAACACCATATTCTTGTTCGTAATCTGCTATATAATCAGGATCGGTATCCTTTAATCCAAAGAAATATGGCTTATTTGGTTTCAAAGTGAGAGAAATATCATTTGCGTTTCTAAATGTTTTTAATGCTTTAAATAAAGGATATCCTTTTGGCACAACATAATATTTATATCCATTTTTTTCGATTGTATTAGAAAATATTTGGTGATCACTCATATAATATAGAATGAAAAGGTTTTATATATATTATTGATTATTGATTATTGATTATTGATTATTGATTATTGATTATTGGTTTTTATATACTTGTATAATATAGATACAACTATTTATAATGACGTTAAAAAAGATAACAGATATGACAGAAAAAGAAATTATTGATTATATGTTAGACAATTTAGAGCACAATAAAAAGAGTAAGGATAAACGTGGTGAAGTATTTACACATCCTGATTTAATTAATAAAATGCTCGATTTACTACCTAAATCTGTTTGGTCACAAAAGTTCTATAAATGGCTGGAACCAACTGCTGGTCTTGGGTTCTTTTCAGCTTGTGTCTATTTGCGTTTAATGAAAGGGTTAAAAACCGTGATAAGAAATAAAAAAGAAAGGTCAAAACACATTATCGAAAAAATGCTCTATATGGTCGAACTAAGTAAGCCAAACTGCAACAAAATAAATAGTTGGTTCGGAAATGAAGCAAATATATTGTGTGGCGACTTTTTGTCTGAAAAAGTCCACTTTCCAAACATAAAGTTCCATTGTATAATTGGGAATCCGCCATTTCAAGACAACCTTGGTGTTACTGATAAAGGTAAGCGGGTGTTAGGAGGAAAAAGTAAATTATACGAACGTATCTTTTTACAAGCACACGGACTATTAGAAGAAGACGGATATTTATCTTTTGTTGTTCCAGATAATATGTTTTCAGGCAACACAATGGAAACATATCGGATTTTATTGAGTGATCAAGTCAAATTTGTTAGTTTTAGCAAAGATATTATTGATTATTTTCCCAAATTGTATAATATTTCCATGTGTTACTTCTTGTTACAAAAGACTTCTACAAACAAAGGCACCACCACAATCGAATCAAATGATAATCAACAATTTGATATTGTATTACAAGACAGACCTGTAAATCCTGTCTCTAATTGGACGAAAGAAACGGAGAAACTAACAAATAAGTACGTCAGTCATAAACGAAACGTGGCTGTATACAATCGTGGGAAGAAATTGGATGAGTACAAAGGTGACAAATATAAACTAGTGTATACACCTGATAGAATATTATCAACATCAAATAGTTTATTGGCGATTGGACTTGGTAGTAAAAAAGCGATTTTATTTTTGATGTCACCTAATTTGGAATTTAAAATGGATTACAAAGGGCAATATGGGTTGGGTCCAAATACATTTTACATTCCATTTACAACGATTAAAGAAGGTGCTAATTTGGAAAAGTTTTTGAAGAGTGATGATTATAAGACTTTGGCGATGGCTACAAGAACTAGTAGACAATTTTTAAAGTTGGCATTTGTGGAGTATTTGAATTTGGATGAGATATTTCAAAAGTCAACTTTTACTAAGAATAAGAAACCAATAACCAATAAGAAACCAATAACCAATAAGAAACCAATAACCAATAAGAAACCAATAACCAATAAGAAACCAATAACCAATAAGAAACCAATAACCAATAAGAAACCTATAACCAATAAGAAACCTATAACCAATAAGAAACCTATAACCAATAAGAAACCTATAACCAATAAGAAACCTATAACCAATAAGAAACCTATAACCAATAAGAAACCT
>Ga0233451_10000339_pt1 | contig 48569 bp, 44 predicted proteins | sample 011ome_29_FD_183052 | JGI IMG/M metagenome (GOLD analysis project Ga0233451, IMG submission 183052) | Coastal salt marsh microbial communities from the Groves Creek Marsh, Skidaway Island, Georgia - 011504CT (spades assembly) | ecosystem: Environmental > Aquatic > Marine > Intertidal zone >... | reverse complement strand
GATGGTAATGGAATTAGAAGATAAAAAAGCGCGTTATTTTAGCCGTAACCTGATGTGTCCTACTTCAGGTATTGCTTATCCTGTTCCAGAACCCAACACTTTTTCTTTTAACTCGCCCAAAGGAATGTGTCCTAGTTGTAAAGGCCTGGGAGTTCAACATAAGGTCAATCTTAAAAAAATTATTCCAGATGATAGCCTCTCCATAGCTCAAGGTGGTCTTACTCCCCTTAGAACCAAGAAAAGCAGTTGGACCTACAGACAGATTGAGACCATAGCTACCTGTTATAATTTTTCTCTGACAGACCCTATTCGGAAAATTCCTCAAAAGGCTATGGATGTAATCTTAAAGGGAAGTCAGGAAAAGTTTGACATACCCTCAACCACATTAGGAATTACCCGTTCGTATAAAATTGATTTTGAAGGGCTGGAGCACTATATAGAAACTTCTTATGAAGAAGCAGCTACAGCCTCTATTAAGCGATGGGCCTCAGGCTATATGGACAGTTACAATTGCAGTGGTTGTGAAGGATCGCGTTTGCGTAAAGAGGCCTTGTACTTTAAACTTAATGCGTCCAACATCTCAGACTTGGTGAGTATGGATCTGCAAGATTTGTTTGAGTGGATATGCAATTTAGAATCTCATTTAAATGCAAATGAAAAGAAAATTGCCACTGAAATCATCAAAGAAATTCGCGTTCGACTTCAGTTTTTATTGGATGTAGGTTTGGATTATTTACAGCTCAATCGTTCTTCTAAATCCCTTTCTGGGGGCGAGGCACAGCGAATTCGTTTGGCGACCCAAATTGGGTCTCAATTGGTTGGAGTGCTTTATATCCTGGACGAACCCAGTATCGGATTGCACCAAAGAGACAACGACAGATTGATACATTCTCTAACTGCTTTGCGTGATCTGGGCAACTCAGTACTGGTTGTGGAACACGATAAAGACATGATGTTACGCTCAGACCATCTGATCGACATGGGACCTTATGCCGGTAAAAATGGCGGTGAAATCATCTCTCAGGGTACTCCAGAGGAAACCTTAAGTGCGCATACACTCACAGCACAATATTTGACCGGTGAATTGCGTATAGAAATTCCCAAGGAACGAAGAAAAGGAAATGGGAAGTCCATTCATCTTTATGGATGTCAAGGAAACAACCTTAAAAATATTGATGTAGAATTTCCCTTAGGACTCATGATTGGAGTTACTGGGGTTTCAGGTAGTGGAAAATCTACCTTGGTCAATGAAACGCTTTATCCTATTTTGAATGAGCATATATTCAACGGAGTGAAGGTTCCTTTAACATACTCTAAAATCAAAGGGCTTAAACATATCGATAAAGTGGTTGACATCAACCAAAGTCCAATAGGGAGAACACCTAGAAGTAATCCTGCAACCTATTGCGGTGTATTCAGTGAAATCAGAAGCTTATTTACCCTTACCCCTGAAGCTCAAATACGAGGTTATAAACCTGGACGATTTAGTTTTAATGTGGTTGGTGGCCGATGCGAAACTTGCCAAGGAGGTGGAATGAAAGTCATCGAAATGAATTTTTTACCCGATGTATATGTAGAATGTGAAAGCTGTCAGGGTAGAAGATTCAATCGGGAAACACTGGAAATACGCTATAAGGGAAAATCGATATCAGACGTACTCAATATGTCTATAAACGAGGCCTGTAACTTTTTTGAGGCCCTCCCTAAAATTTACCGCAAGCTGAAAATGATTCAAAATGTTGGCTTGGGTTATATTACTTTGGGGCAGTCCTCCACTACCCTATCTGGAGGGGAAGCCCAACGAATTAAATTAGCGAGTGAGCTTTCTAAAAAAGATACTGGCAAAACCTTTTACATCTTAGATGAACCTACAACTGGATTGCACTTTGAAGATATTCGAGTGCTATTGGACGTGCTAAACCGATTGGTAAACAAAGGAAATACGGTACTCATTATAGAACACAATTTAGATGTTATCAAGCAAGTAGATCACGTGATTGACATTGGCCCAGAAGGAGGGCGAAAAGGAGGTGAATTACTTTTTAGTGGAACACCTGAAGACCTTGTAAAAATTAAAAAAAGTCACACTGCTCGATTCTTAGCCAGAGAATTACAAGAACAATTAAAGCCCGTAATCTTATGAAAAACAATCAAGTAAAAAACTGGAGCGAAATCAAGTCAAACGACTCATGGGCACTGTTTAAAATCATGAGTGAATTTGTAGAAGGCTACGAGACTCTCAGTGCTATTGGACCCTGTATCTCGATTTTCGGATCTGCAAGAACTCAAGAGGGAGATTCAAATTATCAGTTAACCATTGATATTGCTGAAGCTATAGCGGAGTCTGGATACGGTGTTATAAGCGGAGGTGGACCGGGAATTATGGAGGCAGCAAATCGAGGAGCTCAAAAAGCAGGAGGCACTTCCGTTGGTCTGAATATAGAATTGCCTTTTGAACAACAAAGTAATCCTTATATTGATCAAGATAAGCTTGTTAATTTTCAGTATTTCTTTGTTCGTAAAGTAATGTTTGTAAAATATGCTCAAGGTTTTATAGTGATGCCAGGCGGTGTAGGCACTTTAGACGAACTTTTTGAGGCTTATACTTTAATTCAGACCGACAAGGTCAGTAAGTTTCCCATCATCCTTGTGGGACGAGACTATTGGGGCGGATTGATTGATTGGATTAAAGAAACGGTACTCAAAGAAAAAAATATCAGTCCCGAAGATTTGGATTTATTTGAATTAGTAGATACTAAAGATGAAGTCATGGATTGTTTAAATCGATTCTATATCAAAGACAATTATAAACCGAATTTCTAAATGCGCAACGGGGCTAATTTATACATGCTTTTGGTTTTTTTGTTTTGCTCGGCAAACTTGGCTTGGAGTCAAACAAAATACACCTTTGATGTAGCCTTGAATGTTGAAGATGAACTACTTACTGTTTCACAAACGATTGAATACACCAATACGGGTGATGAATCCCTCGATACTCTATACCTCTATGATTGGGCAAATTCTTACCAAGGAGCACCTAGTCCATTCGCCAAACATTTGGCCAATGAATTCAATCGAAGTTTTTACATCAGTGCAAAGAGTAAACTGGGCTATACTCAAATGGATGCACTCAAAGCAGAGGATGTTATAGATTGGTCGCGAGTAGAGGATCAGTTGGACATCATAAAAGTGAACCTGCTTAATGGATTGGAGCCCGGAGAACAAATTAAGATTAATTTAAATTATGTTGTTAAAATACCTGATGATAAATTTACAGGTGTTGGGATCAATTCAGGCAAAGGGGTATTACTTCGCGATTTGTTTGTTACTGTAGCACCTCGCTACAATGACGAATGGCTCTTAAACAGTAATCTAGGATTTAGGGATTACAGCAGTTTACCCAGTGATTACAGTTTTCAATGGAGCTATCCTGCTGACTACAATTTACTTAGTAATTTAAATGAAATAAGTGCCGAAACAAGCCCTGACGACACTCTCAATACCTCCCTTTTAAGAGATGAAGGTGTCAGCAGTGCTGAGTTTGTTTTTGACTTGACGGACAGCTTCCAGACTGTTGAAATCAGCCCAAACTTATCTATAGTCACAGATCTACTCCCAGGTAAAAACGATGAAGTTGATATTGAAAGCTCTGTCCGAAGGATTGATGCATTTACTAAGCGAATCTTAGATACACTTTCTAACAAAAAATTACTTGTCTTAAGAAAAGACTATGCTAAAAATCCCATTTTTGGAGTGGGTCAGCTCGCTTTTCTCAATCCTTTTCCTGATGAATTTATTTACGAAACTAAATTTATGAAGGCCTATTTGGCCTCTTATTTAAATGAATTATTTAGCATTAATAAACGGAAAGATCATTGGATAACAGGGGGAATACAAACCTATCTGATGATGCAATATGTGGAAGAATTTTATCCCAGCAGTAAGTTTCTTGGGGATCTTTACCGATTTAAAATTTTAGGAATACGACCATTTAATTCGTACAGTGCCGCAAATATTGGCTTTAATGAAAGTTTTTCATTTATCGCAGAATTTGGTGAACATGGAAACAGGCAACAACAAGACACACTTGGGAAAGAGCGACTTACCAAAATAAATGAGCTGTATGCCATACCCTATCATGTAGGTGCTGGATTGAATTATTTAGGGAACTATCTTGGAGATGATGTATTGGCCAAGAGCATTAAATCCTTTTCGAAGTCAAGAGGGAGAGTGCCGTTGAAAAATATCCTCGCTGAAATTACAGATAAAGAAACCGAATGGTTTTTCGATACCTATTTAACGGATAGAGAGGCTTATGATCTTTCTATTAAAAGATTGATTAAAGGTCAAGAGTCTATTCGCCTTACAGTAAGTGAAAAAAATTCAAAGCCTGTACCGTTTAAATTGGATTTAATTAAAGACGATCAGCTCATTTCAGAAAAGTGGATTGAGCATTCAGGACGCGATACCATCATCGAATTAAAAACATTGGATGCTGATTTTGTCGCGATTAATTCCAACCGTTTTCTTCCAGAAAAAAACAGACCAAATAATTGGAAATATTTAAAATCAAATTCAGGTTTAAAACCTTTAAAACTAACTTTTTACGGCGATAGCGAAAATATCAAAAGAAACCAATTGTTTTACCATCCCATTTCAGACTTTAATGCCTATGACGGCTTTACTGGGGGAATGCGTATTTACAATACTCGGGTCAAAAACCAACCCTTTGAAATTGATTTGCACCCTCAATATTCTTTAAAAGAACAATCCATGGTGGGTTTTTTTAGAACCCGATATCGATTCATCAACCACAAAAGTAAAAACTACTTAAACCAATTATTTTTAACGGGTAAGAGTTACCACTACAATACCAATTTGAGATACACCTCCATCCAGCCTTCTTTTTCGATGTATTTCAGGCCTTATGATTTACGTTCTAACAAACGCCAGTTGTTCAATATTTCCTGGTTTAATGTGTTCCGTGATAGAGATCCTAATATCCAAGTATCTCCTGACTACAGCGTGCTTAATATTTTACATCGCTACAACAATTCAGATGCGGTAAATGTTTTTGCGACCAATTCAAATGTGGAAGCCTCAAATGAATTTGGGAAGGTCTATTTTAGCACCAATTACAGAAAGCTGTTTCCAAGTGGACGTCAATTTGCTGTCCGACTCTTTGCAGGTAAGTTTCTTTGGAACAATATTTCGGCAAACGATGGAAATTACTTTGACTTTAATCTGAACCGAGCAACGGATTATTTATTTCGATACGACTATTTGGGGAGATCTGAAGATACTGGGATTTGGAGTCAGCAATTTGTCCCTGCTGAAGGTGGATTTAAAGCTTTTTTTGACGATTCCTCTGCCAATGATTATATGGTCTCTATCAATGCTTCTGTAGGAATATGGAAATGGATTGAATTTTATGGAGATGTAGGAATTCTCAAAAATCGCAATCGATCAGCTAAGACATATTTTGATTCAGGGTTTAAATTCAGTTTAGTGCCTGATTATTTTGAAATATTTTTTCCGCTGTATTCCTCCAATGGATTTGAGCCTACACAAGCGCGCTATGCCACCACTATTCGTTTTGTTTTTACTCCTCGACTCAGCACACTCAGCAGTTTGTTTACCCGTAAATGGTTTTAAAGCACTTACTGAATTCCTTACTTTAAAGACGACTTTTTTTTCGTATTTTCGCGACACCATATGAAATTTGTGAACGAAGAAAATGAGCTTAAAATAAGCTTCGAGGCTTTTAAAAAAAGAGTCTTAGAAGATTATCGCCTCGCAGTTCTTAGCCGTGAATGTAGTTTGCTTGGGCGGCGTGAGGTTTTTTCAGGTAAAGGAAAATTTGGAATTTTTGGAGACGGTAAAGAACTGCCACAATTGGCAATGAATCACTTTTTTCAAAACGGGGATTTTAGATCGGGATATTACAGAGATCAAACCTTACTAATGGCACAAGGGCTACTCACCGTAGCGAACATATTTTCTGCTTTATACGCTCACTTGGATCAATCCATAGAGCCCATGTCCGGAGGACGGCAAATGGGAGGTCATTTTTCAACACCTTTTAGAAATGATAAGGGCGAATGGCTGGACTTGGTCAATCTAAAAAATCACAGTGGTGACATATCTCCTACTGGCTCTCAGATGCCTAGACTTTTAGGTTTAGCCCAAGCGTCAAAGGTGTATCGCGAGCACAAAACACAAAACAGCCCCAAATTCTCCAATGAGGGCAATGAAATAGCCTGGGGAACCATTGGAAATGCCAGTACTAGCGAAGGAATGTTTTTTGAAACAATCAATGCTGCTGGTGTCCTACAAGTTCCAATGGTAATAAGCATTTGGGATGATGGTTACGGTATATCCGTTTCAAATAAAGACCAGACCACCAAAGAAAGTATCTCTGAGGCTTTACAGGGCTTTCAGCGAACTGATACTGAAAAAGGTTTGGAGATTATACGGGTAAAAGGCTGGGATTACCTAGCGCTTATTGAGGCTTATGAAAAAGCCGCTACTTTAGCGCGTACTGAGCATGCTCCAGTGATGGTTCACGTTACCGAACTCACTCAGCCCCTCGGTCATTCTTCTTCTGGATCCCACGAACGCTACAAGTCAAAAGAACGCCTGGAGTGGGAAAAAGCATACGATTGCAATTTAAAGATGCGAGAATGGATTCTCAAAGAAGGCTTAGCAAAAGAAGCTGAACTCATCAAAATGGAAGAAGCGGCTTTAAAGCAGGTAAGGGCTGCAAAAAGAGCTTCTTGGGAGGCCTATCAAGCTCCTATTTTCAAACAAAAGGCAAAACTCTTGTCTTATTTACCAATCCTTAAAAAGGAAACCTATAACGACCCTAAAATTCAACTTATCTTTTCCAAACTAGAGCAGGTTTTGGAACTTGGATTTAAGGATATTATTTCTGCCGCAAGACAAATAAAAATTGTTTTAAGCAAACACCCTAATGCTAAACTACGGGACTTTGATCAGTGGCTTGATGCATTGACATCAGACATGAAAAACAAAGTCTCTCACCTTTACACTGTCTCTAAAGATGAATTGATCAACTTTAAAGCCGTTAAGCCAAAATACAATAAGGATACTGAGACAGTGGATGGACGAATCATTATCAGAGATAACTTTGAAGCTTTGCTAAACAAGTACGATTCCTTGCTCTTTTTTGGAGAAGATGTAGGTAAGATCGGAGATGTAAACCACGGATTAGAAGGCTTGCAAGCTAAATTCGGCGAATTGAGAATTGCTGATACAGGGATACGGGAAGCTACGATAGTCGGACAAGGAATAGGTTTGGCACTGAGAGGACTGCGCCCTATTGCTGAAATCCAATACTTGGACTATATATTGTATTGCATCCAGATTTTAAGTGATGACTTAGCTACACTCAACTACCGTACTCTAGGCAAACAAATTGCACCCTTAATCATCAGAACAAGAGGCCATCGTTTAGAAGGTATTTGGCATTCCGGTTCTCCCATGGGAGGTATGATACATTTGCTTCGCGGTATTCACCTATTGGTTCCTCGAAACATGACACAGGCTGCGGGGTTTTACAACACCCTACTTCAAATCGAACAACCGGCCATTGTTGTTGAATCTTTAAATGGTTATAGCGTTAAAGAAACACTTCCCTCTAATCTAGGAGAGTTTTCTGTTCCCTTAGGGCAAATAGAAATAATGCGATCGGGTGCAGACATTACCGTGGTTTCTTACGGTTCGACCCTGAGAATAGTAGAGGCAACTGCCCAAAGACTTACTGAAGTAGGGATTGATATTGAAATTATCGATGTGCAGACTCTTATTCCCTTTGACTTAAAAGAAGAAATTAGAGAGAGCATTGCCAAAACCAATCGTCTGCTTATCGTAGATGAAGATGTTCCTGGTGGTGCGAGTTCCTATATACTGCAGCAACTGATCGAAAAGCAGGCCGCTTTTTCACTATTAGACAGCGCACCTAAACTACTTTCGTCTAAGGCACACCGACCTGCTTATGGTGGTGATGGAGACTATTTTTCCAAACCCTCTGTAGATGACGTATTTGAAGCTGCTTACAGCATCATGAATGAATTTGATCCAAGTCAATATCCATTGTAGTCAGTTGACTAAAGCGTAAACAGTTTTAAAAGCAGGGTTTCTAATATTTCCTCTGACCCAGAATTCACACTGTTAATACCCTTACTTTTTAGATCCGCTTCGAATATACAACTCATTGCAGTGGTAATTTGACGCATATTGAAACGCTTAGCCGCAGCTTCGTATTCTTTTAGAAAATAAGGAGATACTCCTATAGCTGAAGCTGCATTTTTAGGATTTGAGACTCCTTTTAAAAGAAGTAATTTTTGAAAGTATGAATGTAGTGAAGAGAGTACGAGTACTAAAGGATTTGCCTTAGCGTTTCTAGTGAGGTATTGTACTATTTGAAAAGCCAAAGAAAAATTGCCTAATCCTATTGCCTTTTGAAGTTCAAAACTGTTAAAGACTTTGCTGATTCCAACGTATTTTTCAATAGCATGTCCATCCAGTGTTTCACCCGGCTGCGCCACAAGTTTTAACTTTTTTAGCTCACTTGAAAGTCGGGATAAATTCGCGCCTACATAGGTGGAGAGTAATTCTACTGCTGTAGGTGTAAGATCCAATTGCATGGATTTTGCATGCTGACTAATCCATTGTGGAATTTGATTGTCATAGAGGGGCTTTACGGTCAATACCTCCCCTGCATTTTCAACTGCTTTGTACAGTTTCTTTCTTTTGTCAAAAGCTTTATGCATATGACAAAGTACTACAATACTTTGTTGGGTAGGTTGTGCTGCATAGGCAGCCAATTCATCAAAAGCAGCTGGGGGTAGCTGCTGGGCCTCTTTAACTACGACCACATTAAACTTGGACATCATAGGATAACGCTTGGCCGTTTCAATGATTTCAGAAGCCTGGGCTTCTTTACCAAAAAACAGGGTGTAATCGAAGTCTCGACTGGCTTCATCAACTAATTTTGAAGTCAGCGCTGTAAGCACTGAATCTATGTAATAGGACTCTGTACCAGATAGCAAATAAAAAGGCGAAAATTGATCTTTGTCAATTTTGGAAAGTAGCGTAAAGAACGCCTGCATATTAAAAATTTATTGCACTTTTACAGCATGGAAAGACTCAATTTTCCACCCAGTGCGGTTCAGCTCAAAAATAAGGAAAATAAACCCTTAGTCTTTGACCAAATTCGTAAAAAATGGCTTCGATGTACTCCCGAAGAATGGGTACGTGTACATTGCTTAAATTATTTGATTCATACCTTAAACTATCCTGCCTCATGGATCAAAGTAGAGAATGAAATCAAGCTTTATAACACCAGTAAGCGTTTTGATATTATGGTTGTCAATCCCAATCGAGGCAATTTACTTCTTGTAGAGTGTAAAGCACCCTCAGTTAAAATCGACCAGAAGGTCTTTGATCAAATTGCTCGATACAATTTAGAAGCCAAGAGTCAATACATGATGCTTACCAATGGTATGAATCACTATTTTTGCACTATGGATTATACGAATCAGCGGTATCACTTTATTAAAGAACTTCCAAATTTCACTCAGGCTCAATGAAAAGCGTGGTTGTAGTATTATTGAATTACAACGGTTTGGAATTGTTAAAAAAGTTCCTCCCTACAGCCATTAAAAACAGTAAGCAAGCAAAGCTTGTTTTGATAGACAACGGCTCTACTGATGACTCTGTAGATTGGGTCGTAAAAAACCATCCTGACGTAGACTGCATTAAATTAAATTCTAATTTAGGCTATGCGGGAGGCTATAATGAGGGTTTAAAAAGCGTTAAAGCAGATTATTACGCTCTTGTAAACACCGATATCGAGTTGACGGCTGACTGGCTCTCCCCTCTTTTGCAACATTTGGAGCTGCATTCAAATACTGTGGCTGTTCAACCTCATATTTTAGATCATACTAAGCGTACTCATTTTGAGTATGCCGGTGCAGCTGGAGGCTATATAGATGCTCTAGGCATTCCTTTTTGCAGAGGAAGACTATTCAAACGCTGTGAAGAAGATAGCGGTCAGTACAATGAAACGGTTCCAATCTTTTGGGCCAGCGGTGCTTGCTTTTTGATTCGAAGCAATACCTTTTGGGAATTCAACGGCTTTGATCATCGTTTTTTTGCACACCAAGAAGAGATTGACTTGTGTTGGCGGATCTTTAATCATGGCTATACTATTGAGGCTATAGGAAACTCAAAGGTTTTCCATATTGGTGGGGCAACCCTACCCCCTTCGCCCAAAAAGGTCTTTTTAAACCACAGAAATTCATTGTTGATGTGTGCCAAAAACCTTCCTAAAGGTCGACTTTACAGTACTTTATTTATGAAACTAGTCCTGGACGGGCTGATTGGGGTTGCTTATCTATTTCAATTCAATTTTAGCGCAACTTTTGCAATAATCAAAGCACATTTTGCGTTTTATAAAATGTTTAGATCCAATAATTTACTACGAAAAAATACAAAATACAGCAATAGGTATTTTTTGCGAAAAAGTATTTTTATTGATTATTTTGTGCTGAGAAGGTTAAATTTCAAGGATTTGAACAATAATTATAAATAAAATTCAGTTTATTTGTACAATCTAAATTAAAACATAACATCATTATGAAAAAAGCGATCGCTTTAGTAGTTTCAGGAATACTTTTATCTTCTTGTGTATCACAGAAAAAGTTTACTGAACTTGAAGAATTACAACAAAACACTAAAAATTTATTAGACGCTGCGACTGTTAAACTAAATACTTGTAATGAGGAAAAAGAGTCTGCTCTTGCTCAACTAGCTACTTTAACTGAACAAAACCAGTTTCTCAAAGCTAACAATCAAGATCTAATCAACAATATCGGGAACTTGACTACCCTTTCTCAAAAAGGAGCTGAGAACCTTGAAATGTCTTTAGAAAGCATGAAAGAGAAAGACATTCGTATCCAACGCATGCAGGATGCAGTTACAAAGAAAGACTCTGTAACCCTAGCCTTAGTCACTAGCCTTAAAGGTGTGTTAGGAAATATGAGTGACGAAGACATTGAAATCAATGTAGAAAAAGGGGTGGTTTACGTATCTATTTCTGACAAACTCTTGTTTAGAAGCGGTAGCTATACTGTAACATCTAAAGCAAAAGAAGTTTTAGGAAAAGTTGCTCAAGTAGTTAATGACAAACCGGATTTAGAATTTATGGTCGAAGGTCATACTGATAATGTGCCAATTAAAATTGACGGTATTGTTGACAACTGGGATCTTTCGGTAAAACGTGCGACTTCTGTTGTTCGTATACTTGAAAATGACTTTGGTGTTGCACCAGCTCGTATGACTGCTGCAGGTAGAAGTTATTATATTCCTATTGCTGACAATGATACAGCTGCTAACCGTGCTAAAAACAGAAGAACTCGAATAGTAGTACTTCCTAAACTAGATCAGTTTTACGATCTAATCGAACAAGGAATGAAAGCTGCTCAATAAAGAGCCATTCAGATAATATTAAAAGCTTCCTACGGGAAGCTTTTTTTTTGCCATATATTCCATTCACTAAGCGCTAAATGATATTTGATGCCTTATCTTTGACCTATGGATATTAAAGATAAGACTAAAGCACTTATTGACAGTCTGCCTTCTCATGTTACACTAGTTGCGGTATCAAAAACCAAATCAGTAGAAGAAATCAGTCAAGCTTACGAGGCTGGTCAGCGTGTTTTTGGTGAAAATAAAATCCAAGAAATGGCCTCCAAATGGGAAGAACTCCCAAAAGACATTGCATGGCATATGATCGGTCATGTACAGAGCAATAAGGTTAAGTATATGGCTCATTTTGTAGATCTTATTCACGGGGTCGATAGTTTTAAACTACTCAAAGAAATCCAAAAGCAGGCAATTAAACATGACAGGACCATCCGGTGTTTAATTCAAATCCGTATAGCGGAGGAAGAAACTAAGTTCGGACTACCCGAAGAAGAATTGGAAGCCCTACTTAAGGCTGCTGAGGACTTACCCAACGTCCAGATTGCTGGATTGATGGGAATGGCAACTTTTACAGATAATCAAAATCAAATTACTTTTGAGTTTAACAAGCTTAAAGACTTGTATGATAAAGTAAAAAGTTCCTCAGCAAGCATGAATACGCTTTCTATGGGTATGAGCGGTGATTATTCAATTGCTATAGAATGTGGATCAAATATGATTCGGGTGGGAAGTAAAATCTTTGGTGAACGAAATTATTGAGTATGTATGCCATCCTTGACATTGAAACTACTGGTGGAAAATACGATGAGGAAGGTATTACAGAAATTGCCATTTACAGACATGATGGAGAGCAGATAACAGATCAATTCAGTAGTCTGGTTAACCCACAGATAGAAATCCAACCCTTTGTTCAAAAGTTAACAGGTATTTCTTCAAAAATGTTGCGCAACGCGCCTAAATTTTATGAAATAGCTAAGCGGATAATTGAAATTACCGAGGGTTGCATAATTGTAGCTCACAACTCATCCTTTGATTACCGCATACTTCAAACTGAATTTAGGCGTCTAGGCTATTCATTTGAGCGCAAATCATTATGTACAGTGGTACTTTCTAAAATTCTTTTACCCGAACAACCAGCCTACAACCTTGGAAAATTAGTTCGGAACCTAGGTATCCCTTTTTCTGACCAGCATCGGGCTCAAGGTGACGCAATTGTAACTGTGAAGCTGTTTGAACTTTTATTAGAAAAAGACCTTAAAAAGAAGATCCTTAAAACTCAGGTTAGCTCTGAACATCCCAACAAAGTTCCACCGAAATTTTTAGATGTAGTGGATAAACTCCCCTCAGAAATGGGAGTATATTATATTTCAAATCATGAGAGTGAAATTATCTACATCGGTAAAAGTAATAATATCAAAAAACGTGTGCTGAATCATTTGACCTCAAAGTCAAAAAAAGCTGAATTGATTCAAAGGGAGTTGCGCTCAGTGACTTACGCACTAACTGGAGGAGAGCTGGTTACCTTACTAAAAGAACAAAACGAGATAAAGACGAATGCACCCAAGTTAAATAAAGCCATGCGCTACAGGAGTTTTCCTATGGGTATTCGACTGGATGAAACAGACGAGTATCCAAGTTTAATTGTTGAGCAAGTAAAGAAGGAGCATGTTTATCTAAGCGTCTATAGAAACATGAAAAGTGCAAAGGCAGCAGTCGTTAATTGGACTGCGAATTATGGAATTTGCCTTCATAAAACAAGCCTTTCCAATTCATCTGGCCCTTGCTTTCAACACGGACTTAAAAAATGTGATGGCGCCTGTATTGGATCTGAATCAGCTGAAGCCTATCGGGAAAAAGTCAATACACTTTTAGCCACTTTTCGCTATCCGTATTCAGATTTTTTAATAGTATCTCAGGGAAGAAAAACTGGAGAATCTTCTTTTGTTTACATTAAGGATAAAGTTTTTTGCGGATATGGCTACTTCGAACTCAATCATCAAATCAAAGATGACAAGCAAATCAGTTCAAGGTTGGTTTCTATGGAGAATAACCCTGATGTGGAAAAATTAATTCGAAGTTTCCTTAGCAGAAAAAGATATAATAAGTTAATACCTTTGAATATTATTAAAGCGTCCTAATCTTTGCCCTTACTATGAAAAGATGGAAACACACACTACATGAAATTATATTCGAGGCAGATACCCCTGCAGGTAAGCTTTTCGATATAGTCCTTCTTATTACCATATTACTTAGTGTTGTATTTGTCGCTTTGGAAAGTGTGGCTTCCATAGATGCGAAATACCACACCCATCTGGATTGGGCAGAATGGATTATCACTGTACTTTTTACTTTAGAGTATATATTGAGAATCGTTAGTGTTACCAGACCTTGGAAATACATCTTTAGTTTTTACGGTATTATAGACCTGATGTCCACTTTACCAAAATACCTTTCTTTTTTTCTAGCCGGAACACATAGCTTGGTTGCATTAAAAGCCTTAAGACTTTTAAGAGTCTTTCGGATATTGAAACTGACCAAGTACATCAGGGAATCAAGTGAACTGCTTATTGCCTTAAGAGCTAGCCGAACAAAGATTTCTGTTTTTATCTTTGGTGTTTTAATATTATGTATCATCTTTGGCACCTTAATGTATTTAATTGAAGACGATGCCAGTGGTTTTACTAGCATTCCGAGGAGTATTTACTGGTGTATAGTTACTTTAACCACCGTAGGTTATGGTGATATTGCCCCTCAAACACCCATCGGTCAGTTAGTTGCCTCTTTAATTATGATTATGGGTTACGGTATAATCGCTGTGCCCACTGGAATTGTCACCGCAGAAATGTCAAAACAAAAACCCATCGATACCAATACTCAAGCCTGCCCTCATTGTCTAACCCAATCCCACAAAGAAGGGGCTATTTATTGCCACCATTGTGCTAAACCTTTAAATGATGTCGACTAAAACATTGATTTATATCGCTGGACCCACTGGCGTTGGAAAAACTAAAACTGCCATTGCACTTGCAAAGGCTTTTGACACTGAAATAATTTCCTGTGATTCAAGACAGTTTTACAAAGAGATGAAAATTGGAACGGCCGTTCCAACAGAAGAAGAACTAGCAGCCGTCCCCCACCATTTTATACAAAGTAAAAGTATAGAGGAAGCCTATACTGTAGCTGATTTTGAAAAAGAGGCCATGGCTACCATTGAGGAGCTATTCGACAAGAAAGATACTTTAATCATGGTCGGTGGTTCAGGTATGTATGCCGATGCTGTGATGTTTGGGATGGACGAATTTCCAGAAGTTCCACAAGAAGTGCGCAATCAAATCCGCTTATTTTATGAAACTCATGGTCTTCAAGGACTGCAAGAGCTTTTAAGAGAGAAGGATCCAAAATATTACACTTGTGTTGATATAAACAATCCAGTACGCTTTCTGCGCGCATTAGAGGTCTGCATCGCCTCAGATAAGCCTTATTCCTCTTTTTTAGGTCAAGAAAGACCTGCGAGAAGCTTTGTATCTAAAATGATCATTTTACACTGCCCCAGAACAGTTTTATATGACAAGATTAATGCACGTGTCGATCAAATGATGAAAGATGGCTTAGAGGAAGAGGCTAGGGCTTTAATTCCATTTAAAGATCACGCCGCACTTCGGACTGTTGGTTACAAAGAACTTTTCCCCTATTTTGATGGAGAGTGTAGTTTAGAAGAAGCAATTAACGAAATTAAAAAGAACAGTAGAAGGTATGCCAAAAGACAAATCACTTGGTTTAAAAAATACGATAACGCGCTGTGCTTTCCCGCCAATACCATTACTAAAGAAATTTATGGGTTGTTAACCTAAGATTGAAAGTTTTTTTATTTTTAAGTTAAACTTAATTATGTTTCGCCCCAAATACTATTGCTTTGTATTTATAGCACTATTGTTTCTTTCCTGTGCCAAAGAAACCATACCGGACAACCCTGTTGAAGTTATTCCTCCTCTAGATGAGGAAGAAAAAGTAGAAAGCAATATACTCAGTCTGAGCTTCCCAATCACCTATTCAAAATCAACTTTGGAGAACGTTATCAATTTAGCTGTTGACTTAGATCACAATTTCACAATTGAAGATGTCTCCAGCTTTAAGATTACCTTCCAAACTCGGAATTATGAAAATACTATTCAAGAGGCTTCAGGTGTTTTGTTTTTACCAAGGGAGACTGAGCCAAAAGGAATCGTCTTTTTGCAGCACAGCACAATCCATTCAAACGATGACGCCCCTTCTAACGGAAGAATTGGAGTTAATGAATACACATTGGGATAAATTTATGCAGCATCAGGTTACCTTACTTTAATGCCGGATCATATTGGATACGGTTCTACGAGTAGTGAACGTCACCTTTATGAAGTAAAACAAGCCTATGCCCTTTCCTCTTATGACATGCTTAGAGCTGAGCATTCATTTTTGACTGATATGGAATTTGAAATTCCAGAATCATTATTTTTAGTAGGGTATTCCAATGGTGGGTACGCAACACTAGCATTTCAGCAATATTTAGAAGAAGAGACTGAAGTTGAAATAACATCAACTTATGCAGGTGCTGGAGCATATGACAAATCTTCGTTTGCAAAATCCATACTTTCTAAAGATGAGGATTTAACTTTTATAGGAACCTATTTGTGGGTATTAGACGTCTACAACTCACTTTATCCTAAACTCAATCGTGATTGGAATGAATATCTTCAAGAGCCCTACGCATCAACTTTGGAATCCTTGGGTGAAATCCGAGCAGCTGTTCCAGATTCATTGATTACTTTAAATCCAAAAAAACTTTTTACTGAAAATTTTATTAATGGAATTCTCGACGGAACAGATGAAGTATTTCTAGGAGAAATTTCTAAAAACGATGTAATTGATTGGAGTCCGAAGGCACCCATTAGTCTCTATCACGGCACATTGGATGATTTTGTGTTTCCTGTAAACAGTGAAAATGCCTTTGAAAGTCTTAGGAGTAATGGAGGAACTGTTGAGTATAAAACAATAGAAGGCAAGGACCATCAAGCCGCAGCCATTCCGTTTTTCTTAGAACTTCTAGAAGCGCTCCAATAGAATTAAAGACTACTGAAATACCTATCAATATTCGTTTGGATTCGTTTAGGAATATCTTCTAGAGAAGCTTTGGTAAAGCTGTTCCCAGTAATTTTTTCATAAAGTTCAATATACCGTTCGGATATAGAAGTTATTCGCTCCTCATCCATTTCGGGTAATTGTTGCCCATCCAATCCTTGAAAACCTTTACTGATCAACCATTGCCTTACAAATTCTTTTGAAAGTTGCTTTTGTGGAAGCCCCTTTTCTTGTCTTTCAGCATAGCCGTCTTCATAAAAATATCGAGAGGAATCTGGAGTGTGTATTTCGTCGATCAAAACAATTTCACCCTCGGCTGACTTACCGAATTCGTATTTGGTATCGACTAAGATCAATCCTTGTTTTTGGGCGATTTCTGTACCCCGTTGAAACAAAGCGCGGGTGTATTTTTCCAATTGTGTATAATCCGCTTCGCCAACAATTCCTTGACGAATGATTTCTTCTCTTGAAATGTCTTCATCGTGTCCTTCTTCTGCCTTGGTTGCAGGAGTGATGATTGGAGTATTAAATTGATCATTTTCTTTCATTCCCTCGGGCATTGGCACACCACAAAGCATTTTTCCACCCGCCTTATACGTTCTTGCAGCATGTCCTGAAAGATAACCTCTAATCACCATTTCTACCTTAAAAGGCTCACACAGTTTGCCTACGGCTACGTTTGGATCTGGAGTAGCTTCGAGCCAGTTAGGAACAATGTCAGCTGTTGCTTTCATCATTTGTGTGGCTATTTGATTTAAAATTTGTCCTTTGTAGGGAATTCCCTTGGGTAACACCACATCAAAAGCCGATAGACGGTCAGTTGCTATCATCACCAAACGCTTGTTTTGGAGTCTGTAAACCTCTCTTACTTTTCCTATGTATTTGGACTCCAAACCCTCCAACTCTAAGTTGGTTTGCATGATCGTTTTACTACTCATCAATTGTCGTGTTCTATAGTTTTGTAGGCATCAATTATTTTTTTGACCAAAGGATGACGGATGACATCCTTATCGTCGAGATAGATTATTTCAATACCCTTAGTGTTTTTTAAAATCAAGAGTGATTCTTTTAGTCCTGAGATCATTCGTCTTGGAAGGTCAATTTGACCGGGGTCTCCCGTCAGGAGAAACTTAGCATTTTTACCCATACGTGTTAAAAACATTTTCATTTGGGCATGAGTAGTATTTTGAGCTTCATCCAAAATGACAAATGCATTGTCTAAAGTCCTTCCACGCATAAAAGCAAGAGGGGCAATCTGTATGGTACCTTTTTCAATGTATCCCTGGAGTTTTTCACCAGGAATCATATCTCTTAAGGCATCATAAAGAGGCTGCATATAAGGATCGAGTTTTTCGTTTAAGTCTCCGGGAAGGAAGCCTAAATTTTCTCCTGCTTCAACAGCGGGTCGCGTGAGTATAATCCGTTTGACTTGTTTTTCCTTAAGTGCTTTTACTGCAAGTGCAACACCCGTATAAGTTTTTCCTGTACCCGCTGGACCTACTGCAAAAACCATATCATTTTTGTGCATAGACTCCACCAAACGCTTTTGATTATAGGTTTTTGCTTTGATGATTTTTCCTCCTACGCCGTGAAGAATCTGGGTTTCAGTTCCCCCATCGAGCTCCGGATTGTCTTCAGTACCCGCCAAAACAATACGCTCAATAATCTCATCGTTCAGGATATTAAATTTTCCGAAATGAGCGATGAGCATGTCAACACGCTTGCTGAATTCTGAAAGGATGCTATCTTCACCGTAGGCCTTTAGTGTATTCCCACGAGCTACAATTTTAATTTTTGGGAAGTAAGTTCTTAATTTGGCTATATTCGCGTTTTGATCCCCAAAAAACTCTTGAGGATTTACTTCTGACAGGTCAATTTTTATATCATTCAAAGGCTACTCGGTTAAAATGAATTATTTTTGTTAATGACCGATATGGTCGCGTATAAAAATAGAATAATTTTACGTAAATCATTAGAGAAAAATAACTTTATGGTCCTGGTAACTTTAACGACAGATTTTGGACATAAAGACTATTCGATATCCGTCATCAAGGCGGCACTACTGGATCAGATACCCGATGTGCAGATTATCGATATCACACATGAAATTAGTCCGTACAATCCTTCTGAAACGGCTTATGTACTTAAAAATGCTTACAAAGCATTTCCCAAAGGGAGTATCCATATCGTTGGCGTAGAGTCGGAATATACCCCAGAAAACATTCATTTGGCCATGCAATTGGAAGGTAACTTTTTTATTGGTGCAGACAATGGTATTTTTTCATTAATAAAAGAGGAAATCAAGCCTGAAAAAGTGGTGGCTATTAACATTCATAAAACGGTTAATAGCTCTTTCCCAGTGCTAGATGTGTTTGTACAAGTTGCAGCTCATATCGCCAGAAAAGGAACACTGGAGGTCATCGGAAATCCCATTGATAAAATTAAAGAACTTACCGATGTAAAGCCCGTTATCAGCCAAGACGGCAATCAAATCTTAGGAAGTGTAATCTATGTCGATAATTACGGCAATGTGATTACCAACATTACTCAAAAGTTGTTTAAAGAAATAGGCAAGTCCCGACCTTTTACTATTAATGCGCGTACGTTAAAGTTTAGGGAAATTCACCATAGTTACAGTCAAGCCATAGATTTTAGCCAACCCAAAGAAAACCGAGAGGAAGACGGCAAAAAACTGGCTTTGTTCAATGCGGCTGGACATTTGGAATTGGCCGTTTACAAAAGCAACCCCAATACCGTAGGGAGTGCGAGTTCACTTTTTGGATTGGATTATAGAGATTTAATCAATATTCAATTTGAATAATATGTGGACCATCGCCAAGAGAGAATTGCGTTTGTATTTTAGTCAGCTTACTGGTTATCTTATCGTTGGTGGTTATCTACTTATCACTGCATTAAGCCTTTGGTTTTTCAATTCACCCTATAATTTACTGAATACAGAGCTGGGTGATTTCAATCCGTTCTTTGAATTCAGTCCTGTTTTATTTCTCTTTTTGGTTCCAGCTCTTAGCATGAGAACCTTTTCGGAGGAATTTGCTCAGGGAACATTTGAATTGCTATTGACCAAACCCTTGCATCCTTATCAGATTTTTGGCGGAAAACTCTTAGGGGTTCTTTTGATTTTATGCATAGCACTGCTCCCTACATTAATGCATGCATTTACACTCAGCGACATATTACAAGGGGGAACTCAATTGGATTGGGGAGTCTTGGCTTGTTCGTATTCAGCATTGCTTTTACTTGCTTTACTTTTTACAGTAACCAGTATGTGTTCCTCTTTAATTTTTCAAAGTCAGGTAGCTTCTTTTCTACTTGGAGTAGTTGCTTGTTTTATTCACCTTTACTTTTGGTCGTTTATCGCTGATTTTGCACCTAGTGTTCTTTGGTACAAATTGATCAATAGTTTAGGAGCTTCAGTGCATTACGGCAATCTTAGTCGAGGGATAATCGCTTTGGAGGATGTGTTTTATTTTTTTGGTATACTGCTCACTTTTTTTCTCACCGGTGTTGAACTCATTCAAAAAAAAAAGCGTAAATGAAGGCATTTAAAAGACCTCTTATCGCACTGGTGCTCAGTCTTATTTTGATGCAAGTCAGTGAACAATTCAGCCTGCGTTTTGATTTAACTGTAGATAAGCGATACAGTCTTTCTGAAGCAACTCTTACTCAATTAAACAGTCTCGACAAGCCGCTACGTATAGATGTTTTTTTGACTGGTGACCTACCCGGGCTTTACAGAGACTTTAGAGGAGAACTGGATGTCTTTCTCAGTCAACTGGAATATGCGACAGACAAATTGATTATTCAATACAACGACCCCTTTGATATTGGCTCAAATGAAGCTGTGGTAAGAGAAATGCAACAATACGGCATGAATCCTGAAATTGTGATTGAAAATAAGGACGGTCAACGGAATGAAAATCTAGTATTCCCTTGGATGATTGTCAACTATGGAGAGGTTTCCGAAAGGGTTTCACTACTCAGCAAACAACTCGGGGACACAGATCGAGATAAAATCAGTCGCTCTGTACAACAAATGGAATACCTCATCATGGATGGAATTGGTAAAGTGACTAGGGAAACAAAATCAACCATAGCCGTTTTAACTTCTCACCAAACTTCTGAAAACAGGAAACTGGCTGATTTTCTTCAGTCATTGAGACCCTACTACAATCTGGCTTCATTTGACCTCAAAAATCCAGAAATCAGTCCCGAGCAGAGTCTTACAAACTTGAATCGATTCAAAACTCTTATCATAAGCAATCCTATTGAAGCCTTTACTCAAAGCGAAAAATACATATTAGATCAATACAGCCTTCAGGGAGGCGGACTTCTTTGGCTGGTAAATGGAGTTGGTATAGATAGAGACAGTCTATTCAACAGTGCAGGAAAAACTTATGGCTTTCCATTAGAGTTGAATTTGGACGACTATTTTTTTAATCAAGGAATACGTATAAATAAAGCCTTAGTACAAGATCTTTATTGTGCCCCTATTGTTTTGGCAAATGGTTCTGAAAACAACACCCAATTCATCCCCTACCCTTGGCCTTACTATCCGCTCCCAAAGCCAGAATCCAACTTGATTGGAGAACGCATTGGACCGGTACTCACTCAATTTGTCAGTTCAATTGATGCACTAGAAAACAGCATGAATCAATCGGTATTGCTTCAAACCTCAGGCTTTACCAAAACGGCAGCTGTACCGGTAGTAATTTCATTAGATCAAGCCACTGAAAAAATTCAACCCAGTATATACGATGAACCTTCCAAAATATTAGGAATATTGACCGAAGGGAAACATAAATCACTGTTTGCAAACCGCATCTTACCCTTTGAAAACACTGAACACTTGAATGAAGGACAGACCAAAAGCATTGTTTTTGGTGATGGGAATCTAGCTGAAAATCAACTTGATAAAGGCGCACCACTCCAATTGGGGTACGACAAGTGGACCAGTAATTTTTATGCCAATAAAGAGCTATTAATGCATGCGGTTCATTACCTGAGCGGAAATTTAGATGGACTTCTTATTCGTCAAAAAGAATGGAATTTAGCCTATTTAGACGCTCAAAAAATTAAAGCAAAAGGTGTGCTTTGGAAAGTTATGATGTTGCTTACTCCGCTATTAGTCGCATTGGGTTTTGGGTGGTTGAATCAAAGAGGAAGAAGTAAACATTTAGGAGCTTAAATGTTGATAAGTTTGTTTTAACAATCAAAGCATTTCAAATATATTTGAGAATACGTAACACAGTCTAAAACAAGCCTAGTAAACGTTTCAATAAATAAAGGATTTAACCTTTATAAAAACAAATTAATACCGTTCAACAGATGAAATTTATAGTTTCCAGTGCCGCACTTCTTAAAGAGCTTCAAATGATAGGAGGAGTTATAAACAGCACCAATACACTTCCCATATTAGACAATTTCTTGTTTGAAGTCAATGGAAGTTCGCTGACACTGTCGGCTTCGGATTTGGAAACTACTTTTTCAACTCGCATAACTGTTGAATCAGAAATCAATAGTTCACTGGCACTACCCGCTCGTTTGTTGTTGGATACTTTAAAGACCTTTCCTGAGCAACCTTTGACTTTTGTCAAAACGGATAAAAATACAGTTGAAATAAGTGCAAACAACGGTAAATACGCAGTTGCCTATGTTCCTGGAGAGGAATTTCCAAAAGCAGCTCAGTTAATCGATTCTAAGACAACTACGGTACAATCGAGCTTGCTTCATACAGCAGTCAACAGTACGCTGTTTGCTAGTGGTAATGATGATCTAAGACCGGTGATGAGTGGTGTGTTTTTCCAGTTTTCCGATGTAGGATTGACTTTTGTGGCCACAGATGCACACAAACTTGTAAAATACACTCGCACTGATGCTGTTTCAGAAGTTGCTTCAGAATTCATCATGCCTAAAAAGCCTCTTCAGTTACTCAAAGGAATACTGCAAGGAGTTTCTGATGAAATCACTATTCAATACAATGAAACCAATGCGCAATTTACATTCGGTGAATCCTTACTGACTTGCCGATTAATTGATGGAAAGTATCCGAATTACGAGGCTGTAATCCCAAAGGAGAACCCCAATCAGATGCAAGTCGACCGAGTGAATTTCCTTAACTCCGTTCGAAGAGTGAGTATTTTCTCAAATAAAACAACCCATCAAATTCGTTTAAAGATCGCGGGAGCAGCATTGCAGATTTCCGCCGAAGATTTTGACTACAGTAACAGTGCAGAAGAGCGTCTGGAATGCGACTATCAAGGTGATGACATCCAAATTGGTTTCAATTCTAGATTCTTAATTGAAATGCTCAACAATATGGAGTGCAATGAGGTCAAATTATCCATGTCTTTACCCAATCGTGCTGGCTTATTGACTCCTCTGGACCATACAGTGGAAGGAGAGGATGTTACCTTGTTGGTAATGCCAGTGATGCTCAATGATTAAATAGGCTATTAAACTGCCTTAACCGATTCTGAAAGCCTTTTATAAGTTCCGTTTTTCAGTTTTTCACGAATACCTGCAAAGGCATCCAATGTGATTTGAACGTCTTCTAGGGTATGAGTAGCGGTTGGAATTAAACGGAGTAAGATCAAGCCTTTAGGAATTACAGGATAGACTACGATAGAACAAAAGATTCCATAGTTTTCACGTAGATCTTTGACCAAAGCCATGGCTTCAGGTATACTTCCTTTGAGGTATACTGGAGTAACGCAACTTTGAGTTGTTCCAATATCAAATCCTTTTTCCTTTAGTCCGTTTTGTAACGCATTGACGTTTTCCCACAATTTCGCTTTAAATTCTGGGCGTGTACGCAAGAGGTCCAAACGCTTTAAAGCACCTTTTACCAATTGCATTTGTAGGGACTTGGCAAACATCTGCGAACGCATATTGTACTTTAAGTAGTCGATGATTTCTTTGTCTGCAGCTACAAAAGCTCCAGTTGAGGCCATAGACTTAGCAAAAGTTGCAAAATAGACATCTATTTCATCTTGAACGCCTTGTTCGTTTCCAGCTCCTTTACCGTTTTCTCCCAGGGTTCCAAAACCGTGTGCATCATCCACTAAGAAGCGGAAATTGTATTTCTTTTTAAGTGCAGCGATTTCTCTTAATTTTCCCTGCTCTCCACGCATACCGAAGACGCCTTCCGAAATAACAAGTATTCCTCCACCTGTCTGTTCTGCAACTTTGGTCGCGCGTTGTAAATTCTTTTCAAGACTTTCTACATCATTGTGCTTGTAGGTAAAACGTTTGCCTAAATGCAATCGAACACCGTCAACGATACAAGCGTGAGCATCCACATCATAAACGATTACGTCATCTTTACCTACTAGGGTATCCACCGTAGAAAGAATTCCTTGATAACCGAAATTGAGTAGATAAGCAGCTTCTTTATCGACGAAGTCAGCAAGCTCGTTTTCAAGCTGTTCGTGGAGTTCAGTATGACCAGACATCATTCTGGCTCCCATGGGATAGGCAGAGCCATAGTCAGCAGCTGATTCAGCGTCAACTTTACGTATCTCGGGAAGGTTTGCTAACCCTAAATAATCGTTGACACTCCATGTAATTACTTCTTTCCCCTTGAATTTCATTCGGTTGGAAATAGGTCCTTCCAATTTTGGAAAAACAAAATAACCTTCAGCTTGCGAAGCCCACTTTCCCAACGGCCCTTTATTCTCATGTATTCTTTCAAATAAATCTCTCATTTCTTAGAAGCTTGATCATTAATGTATTCAATATTCTGATGTGATTCGTTATCAGCATCAAAGAAGCCTTGCTCTGCCATCCAATCCTCACTATAGATCTTACTCATGTATCGAGATCCATGGTCAGGGAAAATGACTACCACAACACTGTCTTTATCAAAATAGTTTTCTTCTGCAAGTTGATGAACAGCTTGCATGGCAGCACCTGAGGTATAACCTACAAACATTCCTTCGGAACGGGTAATACTTCTCGCACGGTGTGCACTTTCCTCATCAGTTACTTTTTCAAAATGATCTATAAGATCAAAATGAGTAGTTGTAGGAATTAAGTTTTTCCCCAAACCTTCGATACGGTAAGGGTAAATTTCATTGGGGTCTAACTCCTGGGTTTCATGATATTTTTTAAGAACAGATCCGTAAGCGTCTACCCCCACTATCTGAATGTCAGGATTTTGTTCTTTTAAATATTTAGCACAACCCGAAATCGTTCCTCCTGTACCGCTACTGGCAACCAAATGAGTAATTTTTTCTCCAGTTTGTTTCCAAATCTCAGGTCCTGTAGAGCGGTAGTGTGCATCTACATTAAGTTCGTTAAAGTATTGATTGATGTAAACCGATTCCTTAATCTCCGCGTGAAGTCTTTTAGCAACTTCGTAATAGGATCTGGGATCGTCTGTAGGAACATTTGCTGGGCAAACATGAACTTGAGCCCCCATAGAACTCAGCATGTTGATTTTATCTTTTGAAGATTTTGAGCTTACTGCTAGTATGCAATCGTAGCCCTTAATCATTGAAACCATTGCCAAACTATATCCAGTATTCCCAGAAGTAGTTTCAATAACAGTGTCCCCAGGCTTGAGTATGCCTCGGCGTTCTGCTTCTTCTATAATGTGGATTGCTATTCTATCCTTATTTGAATGACCTGGATTAAACGCCTCAAACTTAGCGTAAAATTCACCCTTATAGTCCACTACGCTATTATTTAGCTTAATTAGTGGGGTGTTGCCTATCAACTCAAGTATGTTTTGATAGGTATTCAACGAATGGTCCATATTTTGTTTCTAATAAGGTGTTGCAAATTTAATAAAAAAAATTAGTCTAGCTTCCCTTCGAGCTGGAGTATAAAAGTATACTGTTTTGCGACATCTTTTAGGGCATCGAAACGACCCGAAGCCCCACTGTGTCCTGCCTCCATATTGGTGTCTAAAAACAAGACATTTGAATCTGTTTTAAGGTCTCTTAATTTGGCAACCCATTTTGCTGGCTCCCAATATTGGACCTGAGAATCGTGATATCCTGCAGTAACAAGCATATTCGGATAGCTTGTTGCCCTAACCTGGTCGTAAGGAGAATAAGACAACATATAGTCGTAATAATCTTTTTCGTTAGGATTTCCCCATTCGTCGTATTCTCCAGTGGTTAGAGGGATGCTGTCATCCAACATGGTAGTCACCACATCTACAAAGGGAACTGCGGCTATCACACTGCGGTACAACTCAGCAGCCTCGTTGACCACTACTCCCATCAACAGCCCACCTGCTGAGCCTCCTATAGCATGCAAATGAGAGGCGCTGGTCATTTTAGAGTCTATTAAAAATTTTGAGGCGTCGATAAAGTCGTAAAAAGTGTTTTTCTTTTTAAATAATTTTCCGTTTTCATACCATTGTCTGCCTAAATACTCACCCCCTCTTATGTGTGCAATCCCAAATGCAAATCCTCTGTCGAGTAAACTCAATCGGCTACTCGAAAAACCAGGATCCATGGTTGCTCCATAAGAACCGTAGGCATACAGATAAAAAGGGGTATCCTCGCTAAGCTCGGTATCTTTGTGGTGTACTATAGAGATTGGAACTTTTACCCCATCTCTTGCAGTAGCCCAAACCCGTGCCTCTACATAGTTTTCAGGATCAAAATTACTGTCCATGACCTCTTGTTGCTTTAACAACTCACGTTCTTGAGTTTCCATATCAAATTCGTACATACTCCTAGGTGTACGCAAGGAGGTATATCCAAAGCGAAACTTACTGGTGTCAAAACTTGGATTATACGCCCCGTATAGGCTATAGGTTTCTCCATCGACAGGTAAGAAATAATCTACAGTTCCCTCCCAATTCTGAATTCGTATAGAGGTCAAACCGTTTTCCCTTTGGGTAACTACAAAATAGTCCTTAAAAATCTCAAAATCTTCAAGTAGTACCTCCTCTCGATGAGGAATAATATCTTCCCAGTTTTCAAGACCTGAATTTTCTATGGAGACTTTTGAAATCTTATAGTTTTTGGCATCATTGTGATTGTTTAAAATATAAAAGCTGTCTTTATATTGGGCAGCGCTGTATTCTAAACCTCTTGTTCTGGGCTGTATCACTTTAAAATCACCCAGAGGATTATTGGCGTCTAAAAATTGCTGCTCAGAGGTAAGTGTACTGTAAGAGCTAATCATGACATACTCATTGGATTTAGTCTCTCTTACCCCTACTGAAAAGGTTTCATCACTTTCGTGGAAAATCAATTCATCCTTGGCATCGGGTTCACCTATATCGTGTCTATAGATCCATTCAGAGCGCAAGGTCTCAAGATTTTTTTTAGTGTAAAAGAAATGTTGGTTGTCCAACGCCCAAGCTGAGCCTCCGGTGGTGTTTTTGATTTTTGTATCCAAGACCTCACCACTGATTAAATCCTTAACATATAAGGTGTATTTCCGTCTTGATTCTGTATCAACTCCGTAGATGACTTTGGCATTGTCTGGGCTGACGTTTAATCCCACTAAACGGAAGTAGTCATGACCCTCCGCCATTTTATTACAGTCAAAGAGGACTTCCTCTTCGGCGTTTAGAGAATCTTTCTTTCGTGTATAAATAGGATATTGCTTTCCCTTTTCATAACGGGTGATGTACCAATACTCGTTGTAAAAATAGGGCACTGAATTGTCGTCTTCTTTGATTCTTCCTTTCAATTCCTCAAACAGATCTTCTCGAAACGATTCCGTATCCTGAGTCATTTTTTGATAGTAATCGTTTTCTCTTTCGAGATAGTCAATCACCTCAGGGTTTTCTCGTTCACGGAGCCAATAGTAAGGATCGATCCGAAGATCGTCGTGTTTTTTGAGTTGAAAAGGTGATTTCTCAGCCATAGGCGGCTGGAGGGTAGTGTCAAAGTTCATAGGTACATTTTTTTTACATGCTGAAATGAATGCTGCAAAAATCAGCAATAAGATCAATTTGGACGTGTTCATTTTAATTCAATTGGGTTAAAGTTGTTAACACATAATCGTGCTGGGCATCGGTGTAATCACGATGAGTCACCATTCGCAATTTCCCTTTTCCAAGGCTGATAAAAAGAATTCCTTTTTCTCTCATCTTATGTATGAATTCAGTTTCGTTTTGGTCTGGCTTTAAGGAGAAAATTACAATATTTGTTTCAACTGGAGCTACCGATTGTACAATTGTTGAGGCCTCTAATGCATCCGAAAGCGCTTTTGCTTTTTTGTGATCTTCTTTTAGGTCCGCCCGATGATGATGTAAGGCATAAGTAGCCGCAGCTGCCAAATAACCCGCCTGACGCATACCTCCTCCAAATACTTTCCGTATTCTTAAAGCTTCTTCTATAGCATCTTTAGAACCTACTAAAACGGAACCTACCGGACATCCCAATCCTTTGCTAAAACAAAGGGAAATGGTGTCAAATACAGCACCGTAGTCTTTAGGACTCTCATGTGTGACCTCAAGAGCGTTCCACAATCGTGCGCCATCTAGGTGTAAGGCCAATTGATGCTGATCACAAAGGGCTTTTATTTTTTTGATTTCAGCAAAATCATATACTGCTCCCCCACCCTTATTTGTGGTATTCTCTAGACTTACTAAGGCTGTTTTTGGGCTGTGGTAAAAATCAGGAGCATTGATGGCTTCTTCAATCAAGTCTGCAGAGATCCTACCCCGATCGCCCTCCAGTAAACGGCAGGAAACTCCGGAGTTAAAACTGACGCCACCCCCTTCGTAGTGGAAGATATGGGAATAGTGATCACAAATGAGTTGTTGTCCCGGTTGAGTGTGGATTTTAATAGCTGTTTGATTCGTCATGGTTCCTGAGGGGAAAAAGAGCGCCACCTCTTTTCCAAAAAGACTGGCGACTTCTTCTTCTAATGCATTGACCGAAGGATCTTCTTTAAAAACGTCATCACCCACGGCTGCTGAAAACATGGCTTCCAGCATGCCTTTTGAGGGCTTGGTAACCGTATCACTGATTAAATTGACTTCCATAGGATTATTCATCACAAGAAAACGAACCGATAGGAGAACCGTCGGGTAAGCGTTTGGACACAGGAGGAACAAAGTCTTCCGGATCGTCAAAATAATTGTCGATCTCCATACGGTAAACTTCTCCAAATCCTATATCGTCTTGTCCTGCCAACCACTGATCTAAACTTACCAATTGCTCATGTACCAATGCTTTGACTATGGCATTGGCATCAGGATGCTGTCCCAAATGCATCATTTGCTTGAGCAAATTGGCTTTGACAATATCATTTAGTTGTTGTTCATGTGGTACTCGATACCTCATCTTAAACAAGGAAGTAGTCAAGTCGTTTAAAGTTTCTTTTAAACCCAACTGATTGGTGTCAAAACCGTATTGGGTAACCAATCGATTGGCACGTTCCGGATGGAGTAGCATTCCTAACAAAGCGTTACTCAAGCTATTTGCCACTCCTAAATAATCAAAGGCTACACCACTTTGGGAAAGAAAGTTTTCCCTCGTTCTCGGGTTGGAAAACGACCTCGGCGGCAATAATGCCCTCAAATGTTCGGGTATTTTTAAAGCTTCTGGAGCTAAGGTGCTGGAAAATGCTTTAAGCGCATTGCGCTGAGTTGTAGCATCTACTGTGCTGGTAGCGTATGCAATCGGACCTTTGACCCCATAGTCGTAATCCACTCCGCCGATCAGTTTTACTACTGCCTCAACTTGATAACGGTGTAAAAGGTACATGGGTACCATACGATCTTCCAAAGTACTGTAAGCTTCTCCTTCTCTCAGATGACCCAAAGACAAGTGTTCCAAAGCCAAAGCGCGTATTTGCATCAATTTACTCAGCTCTTCATAAGCCGAACTGCCGTTGTCCCACAAATGAGCCAAAGGATGTGCACCCCCTATGGGTCGCGCATCCCGATCACTGATAAATCGGTGACCATCACGACTGCTTTGTTCGAGTAGCTGATTTAGTGCCTCAGTTTCATTTGTTCCCTCTGGAAAGTCACTGTAAGCATAGGCAACACTGACTTTGTCCCAAGAACCAATTCCTGTTTCATAAGCCTCTGAATAATCAATCTTACCGTTTTTAATGTTGAGATAAGGGTGCGGATAATCCATAACCGAGGACCGCTCCTTGGCACTAGCTGCAAAATTGTGTGCAAAGCCTAGAGTATGCCCTATTTCATGAGCGGAAAGTTGACGGATTCGCGCGAGTGCTAATTCCAAAGCTTGTTCGCTTTTATCGTTGCCCGCTTCAAAAGGGGCTTCCGTTAAGCCTAAGGCAATCATAAAGTCTTGACGTATACGAAGACTTCCCAAACTCACATGACCTTTGATGATCTCACCAGTTCTGGGATCTGCCACACTGGAGCCGTAACTCCAACCTCGAGTAGAACGGTGAATCCACTGGATGACATTATAGCGAACATCTAAAGGGTCTGCATCGTCAGGTAGCATTTTGACTTGAAAGGCATCTTTAAAGCCGATGCTTTCAAAGGCTTGGTTCCACCATACGCCTCCCTCCAATAAAGCAGAACGAACGGGTTCGGGAGTTCCGTTGTCTAGATAATAAACAATAGGCTCTACGGCTTCAGAAACTGCTGCTGAAGGGTCTTTCTTTTCCAGCCGATGGCGATAGACTAGCTGCTTTTTAGTAGAAGTACTGACCGGAGTAGTATAATCGTAATAGGTCATCGCATTGACCCCAGAGCGAGGATCAAAAGCTCGTGGGCTATAATCACGATCCGGAAGGGCAACAAAAGAATGATGCTGATGAACCGTAACCGCGTCCGGTGTTGGTGTCACAGATCGTAGCTTACTGCCTGTACTTCCCCCCGCAAAGGTCAGCAGCATATCTATTTCAATATTTTTGGGAAAGGCTTTGGTACGATCGAGATAAACCGCTGAACGACTTTTATCGATTTTATAAGTCCCTTCTTTAAGTTGTTTAAGGCGTTTGGAAACCCCATGAGCATCCTGGAGTAAAAAAGGAGTCAAATCAATTAAATACGCGTCGTCTAAAGTCTCTACTATAGGAAAGCCGAATAAGACAGATTTAGCAAAGGCCTCTTTAATGGAACGCTGTTCCAAGGGGTTGTCCGAAGTGGAACGATAACGCAGATTGGGCTGGATAAGCAAAAGCTTATCCCCCGCTTTGGAAAAAGAGACTACACGTTCATTACCCAACTGCCCGCGATCTAGACCGATATCGTTATTGCCTATCCCCTGACTCAGGCTGTTGACATATAAAAATTGCTGCTCATTTTTGGGTACTTTAAGGTAAATCTTATCGCTAGCTTCGTGATAATAAAAATCAAAAAAGCCCTTGTAGGGAATTGCTTGCTCGGTAATGGAGCCTTTTTGCGCTGAGTTGTTTTTGCTTTTTTTGGATTGAGCCTGAACGCTAAAAACCATCATCATCAAACCCAATATAAGACTGTAAAACCTATTCATAATGCCGTGTATTAGTTAAGCTAAAACTAGTAAAAACTTTTAAGACCTTTAGGGGTAGGTGTTTAAACTTATTAACGAGCGTATAGCAAAAGTTAAACCATATTGATAAACAAAAAAATATCGGTCATTATAGAGTTTGAGTTCTATTTTTTTATAGATTGATCCATACTGTTGGAAAAGTTAGGGGGGTAACGGCCTAGTATAACCGTCAGTTACGGGTTAATTTTCGGTTTGGCACAGACTTTAGTAATTTCGAGTGGATTTAGTCGAATCCGCCGAAATTACGGTTATACATTGTTGTGCAACGTTTTTTATTTATATAAACTGTTGTATTCTTCTTCTTTTGCCATTTCCTCAATCAAATAATCAGCCCAATCTTCTGTATAAAGATAAGTGTCGTTCGGTTGGTCGTAAACACAATATTCAGGCTTAGTCAGTTCAGGATTTTGATTCCCGTTTTCTGGTTTAACTTGATATTTTTTCCAACACCTTGTATGCGTGTCCATATTAAATCTGTCTTTTTCTTTTCCATTCTTAGTGATTTTAGGATTACCTAAAGCTGTTTGGACTTTTTCCACTACTATTCCTGGCTTGAGTAAATCTTTATTCGTTACTGGCACTTGAACAAATTTTTTTTAACTAATGCGGCAACTCGATTTACGTTGTTTTTTTGAGTATCATCTAATTTATCATAAGCTACAAATTGAATTGGCAAAGTATTTTTTGTTTGGTGGTTAGCAACTTGAATTAAGAAAGCTTTGAAGGCATATTCGCCACTATTAATAATGTCAGTCGTAATTCCACTTCGATAAGCTTTTATAAAATCTACGATGGGTTTAGTAGACGGATTTGCAATTATGGCATTATTCAAACTTTTTGATGAGGGATATAGTTGAAGTGCAAACGATAATGACTCTCTTAAGCAATATTTAGTTCCAAATTCCTTTTCCATTATTTTGTCATAATTCAAGAGCATTGCTTGGCATTCAGCAAAAATATCGGAATCAATCTCTGGGATTGATTTGTGCTCTACCATATTGCGAAGAGGAACGAAAAACTCCAAATTTTTTCTAATCGGATTATTAACATCTGCACCAAAATATTTTGTGATACAAGTGCTTAATCCCCAATAACAATAATCCCCATCCTTTTTTACGAATCTGTTATTTTTCTTGTGATATGGTTTCTTTTTTTGCCGAAAGAATATTGCGTGGAATAAAGCTATCCAAGAAATTACCATTAAAACAATATATCCGCCTGACTTAAATTTAATTGCAGGTTTATTGTACGTTTCCACAGCAAGTAAAGCAGAGTCTCTTGACTTTTCTAAACACTTCTTTACTGCTTTTGGTAATCCTCTTGACATAGTATTATGCGGTTGGTTTTAAATGTTGCACAACGTTTTGGCTAAACTGCGTTTTAATGCAGTTTAGGTATTGTTGTGGGGCGATTTTATTTTTTTCATTTGTAATAGTAGTACCAATTACTCTCATAATTATTATCAAAGTTCTCTTTGCTGTCTAGGTATACAGAGAAGAACTCTCTTTTAAAATACCCGAATTTATCATGCCGACTGAGTAAATCAAAATATTTATCCGTCCACTTTTTATGTTCCTCCGAGTTCTCGTACTTTTTTACTTGTTCATCTGTGTAGAGGAAAATTGTTGTTCCTGAGAAAGCTCGTGAAATTTCCCAAATGTCTTTATTGTATAATTCGGCTTTAAGTTCTTTTACTTTCTTTTCTGGAACACTTTCGTTCGCTTCTATTCGAGCTATGGATTCAAAATCTCCATAAATCACCCAAATATTTTCAGTTTTATATATTGAAGTTGCTTGCTTCTTGAATAACCCAAATAATCCACTGTCGGGGATTAGTCCTTGTTCTTTTAAGGTCTCTTTGAATTTCTTGCTAATTGCTTTCTGTTTGCCAGAGTCAAAGTTAAATCCATTGGGACCGTTGAATTGAGCCTTTTCTTTCGGGTGTTCAAAGCATATCTCTAATCTCGGGCGGTTTCCTTTGTCGATTGTGTCGTAGAAAATATTGATTGTCTTGACACCATATGTTTTGTCAATCCATTCTGCAAGCGGCTTGAATTCGGGTTGCATTACCTTCTTTCCAAGCATAATCTGCTTAGTCTCTTTGTAGTCTTTGTCAGAAGGCATTATCATAATTGGTACTGTAGTCTTTTTTCAAATGGCACACAACTAGTGAATATGTACACCCTTAGGTGTGTTTATTTCTTTTATATTTTACAGTTTGTTCAACAATACATCCCAAATTAGCATGTATTGTACCACTCTTTTTTTGGTAATTGGAGTCCAACGGGTTTTTAATAGTTCCTTTCTCCTGAGTTAAAACTTGAAAATAACCCACTGTATTTTTAAAAAAACGAACTACCAACAAGCCTTTAATAGGCTGTAAAAGACCAGTTGTATTAATCGAAAAGTTAGACAAGCAAAAATTGACTGGACTTTGCTGTTTGTATAAAATATAATTAAGCCTAAGGCTTTTCATTTTTATTGATTTGGGGGTTAAGAATTTCTAGTATACTATTTTTAGACTTAAAAACAAACCCAGTATTTTTAGGCTGAATGCAAGGTAGAAGAATATTATTCTGCTATTTTTGTTTAAATAAGAAGTATGATCAGCAACGAGCGGTATAAAGATTTAATGGAACGCCTGGGTGCCTTAAGGCGGTATCTTTGACATTGATGCCAAGCGGATCGAAATCCAAAACCAAGAAGAAAAAACCCTAGCCCCCAACTTTTGGGACGACCCCAAAAAAGCCGAATTGCATATGAAGCAAATGCGGAGTCTTAAAAAATGGGTCACTGACTACGAATTTATCAAACAAGGGACTGACGATCTTGAAGTTTTAATGGAGTTTGAAAAAAGTGGGGATGCCGATACCGAAGAGGTGACCGCGCATTACCAAAGTCTATTGACTCGTCTAGAGGATGTGGAATTCCGCAACATGCTTTCTGAAGAAGGTGACGACCTCAGTGCCGTACTGCAAATCACAGCTGGTGCTGGAGGGACAGAAAGTTGCGATTGGGCTGCCATGCTGATGCGAATGTATCTGATGTGGGGAGAAAAACAAGGCTTTAAAATCAAAGAGCTCAACCATCAAGCTGGAGACGTAGCCGGCATCAAAACCGTTACCCTTGAAATCGAAGGAAACTATACCTTTGGCTGGCTAAAAGGGGAAAACGGGGTTCATCGACTGGTGCGGATTTCACCTTTTGACAGTAATGCCAAGCGACATACTTCCTTTGCTTCCGTCTATGTTTATCCATTGGTTGATGAAAGTATAGAAATCGACATCAACTCTGCAGATTTTACCTGGGAAACCATGCGTGCCAGCGGTGCTGGTGGGCAAAACGTCAACAAGGTAGAAACGGCTGTTCGGCTTCGACACCATCCTACAGGCATCATCATTGAAAATTCAGAGACACGTTCCCAACTCGAAAACAAAAACAAAGCCATGCAATTGCTTCGTTCTCAGCTGTACGAAATCGAATTGCAGAAAAAAATGGCCGCACGTGACGAAATAGAAGCTTCAAAAAAGAAAATAGAATGGGGATCACAAATCAGAAATTATGTGATGCATCCCTATAAATTGGTAAAAGATGTGCGTTCCCAGTACGAAATGACCGATGTAGATGCAGTAATGAACGGACAAATCGATCCTTTTTTAAAGGCGTATTTAATGTCTGTAGGACAAGAAGAAACCAAAGAAGAACTCTAATATTTTAAAAAATGAAAACAGTAAAAAACATCATATTCGATCTGGGTGGAGTACTGATCGACTGGAATCCAGAATACGTCTATTTAGACGTTTTTGATGGAGATCGAAAAAAAATGCAGTGGTTTTTTGACCAAATATGCACCTTTGATTGGAATGAAAATCAAGATGCCGGCTATCCCCTAGCCCAAGCTACGGCGGACAGAATTGAGTTATTCCCCCAATACGAAGAATGGATCAAAATGTTTTACGGGCGCTGGGAGGAAATGTTGGGTGGACCCATAGAAGAAACTGTAGCCCTCTTAAAAAAACTGGTGGGCCACCCCGATTACAGAGTTGTGGCACTTACAAATTGGAGTGCAGAAACCTTTCCTGTAGCCTTGCAAAAGTTTGAGTTTTTGCACTGGTTTGAAGGCATCGTGGTTTCGGGTACTGAAAAAACACGCAAACCCTTTGCGGATATTTATAAAATTACCCTAGATCGCTATCTTTTGGATCCCAAAGCTTCACTTTTTATCGACGATAACAAACGCAATATCGAAGCAGCTCAGGCCTTGGGAATACAAACCATTCATTTTGAAAACCCTCAGCAGTTAGTATCGGACATCAGCAGTCTAGGAATTAACATATAAAGTTTATTGAAAGCTTTGGCGTTAAGTATCCATACCGTTAAACCGGAGGAAGTTGATACACTTTATCAGCTTTCGGTTCAAACCTTTAAAGAGACTTTTGAAGCGCAAAATACGGCTGAGGATATGCAAACCTATATTGAGGACCAGCTCAATCTAAATCAACTCACTGCCGAACTGCAAAACCAAGATAGTATATTTTATTTTGCTCGTTTGGACAAGGAGATCGTAGGCTATTTAAAATTAAATTTTAACCAAGCGCAAAAGGAAAGTGTCTTGGAGGGGAAAGCCTTTGAAATAGAACGCTTTTATATTCTAAAATTGCATCAAAGGAAAGGGCTTGGCAGTCAACTTTTTAAAAAAGCCATTGAAATTGGTAAAGACAAGGGCTATAAGCTGCTTTGGTTAGGGGTTTGGGAGCACAATACTAAGGCGCTAGAGTTTTATACAAAAAAAGGGCTTACCGCCTTTGATTCTCATCTGTTTCAGTTGGGACAAGATGCACAGACCGATATTTTAATGCAGCTTAAATTTTAATTTAATTAAAAGGGTGCATCGTCATCGTCGTCCATACCGCCAAACACATCATCAGGCTCTTGCAAGCTGCTGTTTGGGATCTCGGTTTCGTTTGGATTCATTTTAGACTGAAACTCAAAAGGCGAATCGAAATTATCTAAATCTTCGAACTTTCCTAAATGTCCGATAAACTTTAAGCGAATATTATCCAAACCACCGTTTCTGTGTTTGGCAACGATAAACTCTGCTTGACCTTGTGAAGGGGAACGTTCGTCGTCATCCCACTCGTCTATATTGTAATATTCGGGTCGGTAGATAAAGGAAACGATATCGGCATCCTGTTCAATTGCTCCTGATTCACGTAAGTCAGAAAGCATGGGTCTTTTGGTTCCTCCTCGAGTTTCAACAGCTCTGGAAAGCTGTGAAAGTGCAATAACGGGGATGTCCAATTCTTTTGCCAAGGCTTTTAAGTTTCGGGAGATGGTAGAAATCTCTTGCTCTCTATTTCCTGTTTTATTGGATGTACCTGCCGTCATCAATTGAAGGTAATCCACCACAATCAATTTGATTCCGTGCTGGGAAGCCAAGCGACGGGCTTTGGCTCTTATGTCAAAAATGGATAAAGAAGGCGTATCGTCTATAAATAAGGGGGCTTTTTCTAAGTCGGTAACTTTTACGTTGAGCTGTTGCCATTCGTGATCGGCTAATTTTCCTGTACGCAATTTTTCAGATGAAAGACCCGTTTCAGAAGAGATCAACCTGGTGATCAACTGAATGGACGACATCTCCAAAGAGAAAAAAGCAACTGGAATTTGTTTGGTTACAGCAATATTTCGCGCCATAGAAAGGGTCAGTGCAGTTTTACCCATACCGGGACGTGCCGCGATGATGATCAAGTCACTGGGTTGCCATCCGGAGGTAAGTTTATCCAGTTTTTCAAAGCCGGTACTCACCCCACTTAGTCCGTCTCGTTTGGAAATTTCTTCAATCTTCTTTTTGGCTTCTAAAACTAGGTTTTGTGCCGATTCAGAAGATTTTTTAATGTTGCCTTGAGTGACATCGTATAACTTAGATTCCGCTTCGTCCAATAGGTCAAATACATCCGTGGATTCTTTATAGGCACTTTCAATAATTTCATTTGAAATTTTAATCAAACTGCGCTGAATAAACTTTTGCAAAATGATACGCGCATGAAATTCGATATGGGCTGAAGAAGCCACTCGCTGAGAGAGCTGTACAAGGTAAAACTCCCCTCCTACGCTTTCCAATTTCCCTTTTTTTCTAAGTTCAGATGAAACCGTCAAAAGATCTATGGGTTGAGAGTCTTGAAAGAGTTGGAAAATGGCCTCGAAAATGGTTTGATGAGCCGCCTTGTAAAAAGCTTCCGGTTGAATTAAATCAATCACCTCATCCACACCCTTTTTGTCGATAAGCATTGCACCCAAAACAGCCTCCTCAAGCTCCAGTGCTTGTGGGGGTATCTTCCCCTGTTGGAGGTTGATTACCGTAGGATTAGAGGTTTTTGCAAACTCTCTAGACTGCTTTTTTTCCATGGTTCTAAATTACACGCTTTAGTGAAATACACAAGTTCTTAAACAGTTAGAATCTCCTCTAAGTATAAAGAGAAGTCTGTTTATAAGTACAACAAAAATGTTAACAACCTAAAAAAACATTACCCATCAAAATTTCCCATCGCAATGAATTTATCACGGCGTTGTTCAATTCTTTTTTCAGGTTCAATTTTGTTTAATTTTTTAAAAGTCGAAAGCAACTCTTTACGAACAGTCTTAAACGTTTCCTCCCGATCATAATGTGCACCTCCTAAAGGCTCTTTGATGATTTTATCAATCAATTTAAGTTTGAGCATGTCTTTAGACGTTAATTTTAAAGCTTCTGCTGCAGTTTCTTTGTGTTCCCAACTCCGCCATAAAATAGATGAACAAGACTCTGGTGAGATCACAGAATACCAGGTGTTTTCCAACATAAAGATTTGATCTCCAACACCGATCCCCAATGCACCTCCAGAGGCACCTTCGCCAATAATGACAACAATAATTGGCACAGAAATAGACATCATTTCCAATATATTTCTCGCAATGGCTTCTCCTTGACCTCGCTCCTCAGCTTCAAGTCCGGGAAAGGCACCTGGAGTATCGATAAAAGTTACAATAGGAATACCAAATTTATCTGCTGACTTCATCAAACGCAATCCCTTACGATAGCCTTCGGGATTTGCCATACCAAAGTTTCGATATTGTCTGGTTTTGGTATTGTATCCCTTTTGAGTACCGATAAACATAAAGGACTGATCTTCAATTTTTCCAAGACCTCCGATCATGGCTTTGTCGTCCAATACGTTTCGATCGCCGTGAAGTTCTAGAAAAGAATCACCACAAAGTGCATTGATATAATCTAAGGTAAAAGGTCTAGAGGGATGTCTTGAAAGCTGGACACGTTGCCAAGCAGTAAGGTTTCCATAGATCTCCTTTTTAGTTTCTTTTAATTTTTTTTGAATTTGCTCACAGGTCTCGGTCACGTCTATATTGCTCTCGTCTCCGATAAGCTTGCATTTGTCGAGCTGATCATTTAATTCCTTAATCGGCAATTCAAATTCTAAATATTCCATAAGTTAAATATTAAAACAAAAGTATAAATTCTTTGGAATTGGTTTCCAACTAACCAATTTGTTTTTGACGTTTGTATATGCCGTTCAACAAAATGGCTCCTAGAACAATTACAAAGCCGAGATAAAACCTAAAACTCATCAATTCTTCATCTCCCCATATCGCTAGCGAAAGCAGTATGCCGTAAACGGGTTCTAAATTGATGATTAGCATAACGGTAAAAGGAGAAAGGTGTTGCATCACCTTGATTGATATATTAAACGCATAGGAAGTACAGACCCAAGCGATCAACATTATCCACAACCAGTCCCATTGACGTAATTCAAAAGCTTCCAAAGTATAGTCCCTTGAGAAAATCACAAACCCTATTCCAAAAACAGCCCCTACCAACAATTCGTAAAATGAAAGGGTAATGGCCTTGCCCTGTTTGACCAGTTGAGTATTCAATATTGTAAAAACAGAAGAAAGGAAAGCGGAAAGTAATGCGATACTGATTCCATACAGATGCTCGTACTCCGCCTGAAATATCATCCCTACTCCTACTGCGATAAGTCCTCCAAACAGCAACTCATAACCCAAAATCTTGCGTTTGTTGATAAGGGGCTCTATCATGGCTGTAATAAATGCGCCTGTAGCCATCATACTCAAGGTGAGCGAAACGCCTGCAACTTTAATAGCGTGAAAAAAAGTAACCCAATGCACCCCAATAATGAGTCCGCCTAAAATGACTTTAACCCACAGGCTTCTCTCCAGTTTAAAATAAGTGGGATGGAAAATTGCAAAATAAACAGCAAGCCCCAAACTGGCAAGTAGCATACGGTAAACAACTAATGGAATGGCATCTAAAGAACAAAGGGCGCCCATAACTGAAGAAAATCCAAAAATAAATACTATCAAATGATAGTGTATTAGACTTCTGGTTCTAACGTCTTGCATGGCGAAGTAAAAAGAAGGCAAGTATTCCAAAAATAGCTAGTGGTAGCCAGGCAGCTAAAAAGGGAGGAAAGGTTGACTTACTGACCAAAACCCCAAAAATCTTATCGAAGAAGATAAAAAGAAAGCCAAGAGAAATTCCGAAAGCGAGGTTAACTCCCATACCCCCTCTACGCTTAAATGAAGCAACGGCAACCGCAATTAGGGTCAAAATAAACGCCGATACAGGAATACTCCAGCGTTTGTGACGAACCAGCAAGTGATTGTTAATCAAATTAGAGCCACGTTCTTTTTCATCCTCAATAAATTGATTCAATTCATCGTAAGTCAAGGTCTCTGCGATGTAGTTTACAGGTGCTAAATCATTGATTTCAAAATCAAAAAGAGTGTCTTTTCTTGAGATTTTTTCATAACGTTCGTCATCACCCTCAAAAATACGTTTGCTGTAATTTGACAATCGAAATGCGGAATCCCTGTCAATCCAACGGATTCGATCAGCGTGAATTTTAAATTCCATGCGGTTTCCGTCAAAATGCTCTAGGGTAAAATTGGTTGCTCGTTTACGGACCGGGTCGTAATTGTTTACGTAAATAAATTCATTATCATTGATCTGCATATAGACCTGATCGGTGTTTCGCGCTTCTTTTTTGACTAAATATTTATATCGGAAATCATTAAACCCTAAATTGGATTTGGGCACTATATACATCCCCGCAAAAAAAGCAAAAACAGCGATAAAACTCGCAGCGAGAAGAAAAGGTTTAAGGTAACGGAAAAAGGAAATCCCTGAGCTTAGTATGGCAATCACTTCAGTGTTGTTAGCCAATTTTGAAGTAAACCAGATCACTGATAAAAATAAAAATATAGGAAAGAGCAGGTTGGCAAAATACCAAGTGAAGTCTATATAGTAATCCATGATGCTGGCTAATGGAACTTCTTTCTCCTTAAACTTGTCAATTTTTTCTGCTACATCGACCATTATTCCTATGGGAATAAAAAGCAATATCATCACCAAAAAAGTTCCGATATAGCGTTTGATAATGTAAAAATCGATCAGCTTCATACTACAATCTAGGTTCCATTTGACGTACCATTTTGGCTTTCCAAGTAGAAAATGTTCCCGCTAAGATATGTTTTCTAGCCTCACGTACCAACCAAAGATAAAAACTGAGGTTGTGTAAAGTTGCTATTTGTTTTCCTAGCATTTCATTGACCGTAAACAGATGTCTAACATAGGCCTTGGTATAATCTAAATCTGCAAAACAATAGCCTGCAGGATCGATAGGAGAAAAATCGTTTTCCCACTTTTTGTTCTTGATATTAATCGTTCCCTCAGCTGAAAACAACATACCGTTTCGAGCATTACGTGTAGGTAAAACACAGTCGAACATATCGACTCCTAGTGCAATGTTTTCTAAAAGATTGATGGGTGTCCCCACTCCCATCAAATAGCGAGGTTTGTCTTCAGGTAAGACTGCACAGACCTCGTCAGTCATGGCGTACATTTCATCAGCGGGTTCTCCTACAGAAAGACCTCCTATAGCGTTAGCGGGAGCTTCCATAGAAGCGATAAAATGTGCGGATTCTTTTCTTAAGTCTGAATAAACACTTCCCTGTACTATAGGAAATAATGTCTGTTCGTAATCGTAAAGTTGAGGCAATGCTTTATCTGCTTCAAAGCATCTTTTAAGCCAGCGATGCGTTCGCTCCATCGAACTTTTGGCATAATTGTACTCACACGGATAGGGCGTACACTCATCGAAAGCCATGATAATATCGGCGCCTATGGCACGTTGTATTTCAACAGCACGCTCAGGCGTAAAAAAGTGATAAGATCCGTCTATATGGGATTTAAACTTGACTCCTTCCTCTTTTATTTTTCTATTGGCAGAAAGAGAATAAACCTGATACCCCCCAGAATCTGTGAGTATAGGCTTATCCCAACCCATAAATGCATGCAATCCGCCCGCCTGTTGGAGCAACTCAGTTCCAGGACGTAAATACAAATGATAAGTATTCCCTAAAATGATATCGGGATTGATGTCGTTTTTTAATTCGCGTTGATGAACTCCTTTTACTGTAGCTGAAGTCCCCACTGGCATAAAGATAGGGGTCTCTATTTGGCCGTGGTCTGTGGTTAGGATACCTGCTCTTGCTTTGGAGTTTTGATCGGTGCTATTGAGTTCAAATTTCATTGAGGTCAAAGATACTATTCTACAAGAATAATTAAGGCTGTTTTTAATTGTTAATTAAGTTCTAATAAATCCCTTTTGATAAGGTAATTAGAAAGGTTACTTTTACCGAAAATTTGAATCAATGGCTGATATTAATTTTCTAGAAGAGACAACCCTTCAAATCCGTAGGGATATTCTACGAATGGTCCACAAGGTAAACTCAGGACATCCGGGCGGATCCTTAGGATGTGCTGAATTTTTTGTAGCGCTTTATTTTGAAATCATGGAGCACAATACTGCGTTTGATATGGATGGAAAAAATGAAGACTTATTTTTCTTGTCTAACGGACATATTTCTCCCGTTTTTTACAGCACTTTGGCTCGGAGAGGTTACTTTCCTGTTGAGGAATTAAATAGCTTTAGATTGATCGATTCTCGACTTCAAGGACATCCTACTACACACGAAGGTCTTCCTGGAATTCGTATTTCCTCTGGTTCTTTAGGGCAAGGCTTATCGGTTGCTATTGGCGCTGCACTTTCTAAAAAATTAAACAAAGATCCCAAAACGGTGTATGCTCTTATGGGAGACGGCGAACTTCAAGAAGGCCAGAATTGGGAAGCATTGATGTATGCAGCCGGAAATGGAGTTGATAATTTAATTGCCACTGTTGACTTAAACGGTAAGCAAATTGACGGAACTACAGAAGAAGTTCTCAGTTTAGGAGATGTCCGAAAAAAGTTTGAAGCTTTTGGTTGGGACGTACTTGAACTCGCTGAAGGGAATTCTTTAGAACATATTATCGCCTCACTTAAAGAAGCGAAAAGTAGGTTAGGGAAGCAAAAACCTGTAGCCATATTGATGCAAACAGAAATGGGTAATGGAGTGAGTTTTATGATGCATACCCATGCTTGGCACGGAAAGGCACCCAATGACGAACAATTGGCTACTGCCCTATCAGAAAATAAAGAAACAATAGGAGACTACTAAAACATTAAGATGACAGCTTATATTAATCAAGGAAGTAATGATACCCGTTCGGGTTTTGGAGATGGTTTAACAGAATTGGGTCGAACCCGTCCTGATGTAGTCGCCCTATGTGCAGACCTTATTGGGTCTTTAAAGATGCAAACATTTATTGATGAGAACCCTGATCGTTTCTTTCAGGTCGGTATTGCAGAAGCCAATATGATGTGTATTGCAGCAGGATTGACCATAGGGGGTAAAATTCCTTTTACTGGAACCTTTGCCAATTTTTCTACCGGAAGAGTCTACGATCAAATCCGACAGTCGATTGCCTACTCAGGTAAAAATGTAAAAATATGTGCCTCTCATGCTGGGATAACCTTAGGTGAAGACGGTGCAACCCATCAAATCCTAGAAGATATTGGTTTGATGAAAATGCTTCCTGGGATGACAGTAATAAATCCCTGTGATTACAATCAGACTAAAGCTGCTACCATAGCTATAGCCGACTTTGAAGGACCTGTTTATTTGCGATTTGGAAGACCCAAAGTTCCGAACTTTACAACCCCAGAACTCGGCTTTGAAATCGGCAAGGGAATTTTGCTTCAAGAAGGTTCCGATGTGACTATAGTTGCCACCGGGCATTTGGTTTGGGAGGCTCTAGAAGCTGCTAAAGAACTTGCCGCTGAAGGAGTAAAGGCTGAAGTAATTAATATCCATACCATCAAACCTCTGGATACAGAGATAATTCTAAATTCTGTGCAAAAAACAGGCTGTATCGTAACAGCTGAAGAACACAACTACCTCGGCGGTATGGGGGAAAGTATTGCTGGTATGCTCTCGAGAAACCATCCTACCCCTTTAGAATTTGTAGCGACTCAAGATTGTTTTGGGGAGTCTGGAACACCAGCACAACTAATGCAAAAATACGGATTGAATAAAAGCTCCATAATCCAGAAGTCAAAAGAAGTTATTAAAAGAAAATAATAGACTTTTTTTAGTCGGCGTCTAAATAATCTGGGGTTCCGTCTTCGTCAGTATCGTCAGGTACCCCATCGCCATCATTATCAAATTCATCGGCGGAAAGTATGCCGTCACCGTCATGGTCAGTTTGATTGACTCCGTAAAGATTAATTTTAAATATAAGGGGAGCATAGGCCGGTACAGCACCTGAAGTCCTGCTAAAATATCCAAGACCAGAGGGGAAAAATATAGCTCCTTGTCCGTACCCAAAAAAATCGACCGTATTGTCTTCGTTAACTTTAAAATCACCTGACTTAAATTTGTGTGCTCCTTCTCTAAAACCGCGTACAACAGAAGTCAAATCGAACCACACGGGTGTACTCGATGAGTCAAATACGGTTTTATTCAAAAGCAAGCCCTCGTAAGAAAGATAGGTCGAATCTACTGTCGCTGGGCTTATTCCTGTCCCTTCGCGTGCAATTAAATAATAAAGACTGTGATCAATAAAATTCCCATCTGCTGTTTTTACGCTGATTACTTGCTTACTTACCTGGCTACTTAAAGGAGTTTTTGAGGCATTTTCATTTTGTAAAGTGTCAAAAACGATACCTCTATTGTAATCAGGATCAGAAAAATCATCATAGTTGTAAAAATGAGAGGACAGGAAATCTTCGATGCTCTGATCATCTGCTATTGATTGTTCTTGAACATCGCGTAAGGGTTCAACAGTATCCTCCTTTTGACAGGATAAAAGGAAGCTTACAGTAACTAAAGCAAAGACGAAAATATTTTTCAAGATCATTTAATTTTGGCGCTGCAAGATACAATTTTCCTTTATTTTTGCTTGTAATCTTAACTAAGTTTTAAGCGTGCGAATTGATCAATACTTATGGTGTGTTCGACTTTTTAAGTCTAGAAATATTGCGACAAATGCGTGTAAAAAAGGACAGGTACTTGTCAACGGGCAATCGGTTAAACCCGCTCGTGAGATTTTACCCTTGGATCGCATAAAAGTGCGTAAAGATCAGTCGTGGCGCTATTTAGAAGTGATTGCTCTTCCCAAAAGCAGAGTGGGCGCAAAACTAGTGGGATTGTATTGCGTTGAAAAAATTGATGCCGATGAGGCCGAACGTAACCAATTGCAACAATTGTCTTTTCAAGGCAAAAGGAACCATGGAACTGGGCGTCCAACAAAAAAAGAACGCAGAGATTTGGACAATTTGACCGAGGACGAACAAAGTGAAGATTAATTTAATTAAGTAAATTTAGACCATGACCGTACAGGGAGATAAAATTAAAACAGCTTCTGAACTTCAATCTAGTATTCGAAGAATAGCTTATCAAATCTATGAAAACAATCTGGATGAGAAAGAGCTTATACTCGTTGGTGTTGCCCCTCGAGGGAGTGATCTCGCGCTAAGTTTCGGCAAGGCATTGGAAGGTTTTAGCGCTCTTAAAATCAATTATGCTACCCTTACGATCAATAAAGAAAACCCCATAGATGGTGTGAGCTGTGACCTTCAGTTAAATGAACTCGAGAATAAATCTATTGTAATCGTAGATGATGTGCTCAATACGGGGAGTACACTTATTTATGCGGTACAATACTTTCTTCAAATTCCAGTAAAACAGATTAAAACTGCGGTAATTGTAAATAGAAACCACAAAAAGTTTCCCATCAAAGCTGATTTTAAAGGTATATCACTGTCGACATCGACAAATGAGCATGTCAGTGTAATTTTAGACGGGTCAAAAAGTGGAATTTATTTACGCTAAAACACCCTTTATTTCCTCTACCAACCCAGCAATGGATTTGTCGTCAGTACTGATTTGGTGTTTGGCTTTTTGGTAAAAAGGATTGCGTTCAAACAAATGCTTTCCTATAAACTCTTTGATTTCGTTTAGATCACTTAAATGAGCGATCATCGGTCGGCTGTCTTTTTCATTAAACAGTCGATGACTCAGGGTATTGATATTTGCACTTAGGTAAATACTGGTGGTATTTTGCATACTAAGGAGGTAGTCCATATTGTCGTAATAGCAGGGAGTCCCTCCTCCTAAAGAAAGTACTAAGGGCTCGGGTTTCTCCATCAATTGTTCTAAACACTTTCGTTCAACTGCCCTAAAATACATTTCGCCTTTGGATTTAAAAATTTCAGAAATGACTTTGCCTTCCGTGGATTCAATATATTTGTCCAAATCAACAAATTGAATTTCAAGGGCTTTTCCAAGCACAGTGCCGATTGCACTTTTCCCGCTGCCCATGTATCCGATAAGTATAATTTTAGCTGAATTCATTATTTTATTTACTAGTTGTAAATTTATAGTAAATCAAGAGGATAAATACATATTTGATAATTATATTTGCAGCCTCAAAAGATTCGGTAGCTCAGTTGGTAGAGCATCTCCCTTTTAAGGAGAGGGTCCTGGGTTCGAGCCCCAGCCGAATCACTTTATGACTTGGTAGCTCAGTTGGTAGAGCATCTCCCTTTTAAGGAGAGGGTCCTGGGTTCGAGCCCCAGCCAAGTCACTTCTTAGCGCACGTGGCGGAATTGGTAGACGCGCTAGCTTGAGGGGCTAGTGGGAGTTTTCCCGTGGAAGTTCGAGTCTTCTCGTGCGCACTTCCCTATTTTAAAAATTTTACTATATTTGTTTAAGCTTTTAATGAATATAGGATAGATGAAAAGGATAAAAAGCACCTTCAGTATAAAGAATTTAGAGAACCTCTCAGGTATTAAAGCCCATACTCTACGGATATGGGAGAAACGTTACAATCTTTTAGAGCCCGAACGAACGGATACGAATATTCGCCGTTACAGCTTAGACAGTTTAAAAAGATTGTTGAATGTTACCCTACTCTACAACCACGGTTTTAAAATCTCTAAAATCGCCAGCCTTAACGAAGAAGAAATTCCTGAATTGGTGCGAAGTATTGCCCTGAAATCCAATTCTGAACAGGTAGCAATCAATGCATTTAAGTTGGCTATGATCAACTTTGATTATGACTTATTTGACACCAACTATAACGAAATTCTTCAGCATCACGATTTTCAATATGTCTTTTTGAATGTCTTTATGCCCTTAATGCGTGAACTTGGAATCTTATGGCAAACAGGTGCAATCTCACCTTCTCATGAGCATTTTATCACAAATTTGATCAAACAAAAAATACATCTTCAAACAGAAACATTACAACGTAAAAAGCCGCAACGTACGGATCATCCTATCTTTGTCATCTTTTTGCCAGAAAATGAAATTCACGAGCTCGGTGTATTGTATTTAAATTATTTGATATTGAACAGTGGCTATAGAACTATCTTCTTAGGTCAATCGCTTCAAACTTCTAGTCTTGAAACACTTTATAGCTACAATTCTAAATTTTATTTTGTATCCTACTTAACAGTAGAGCCTAATAAAGAGGAGATTATGCCCTTCTTGACTAACTTCCATCAAAACCTTTTGGAAGACAGGGACTCTAAACTCCTTTTATTTGGACCACAGCAAATTGAAATCGATACAGATAAACTACCAGGTCAAATAGAATTGTTCCGTTCTGTCGAATCTTTTATAGCCAAATACCTCGAAGAAACAGTATTTGTTTAATATTTTCTTCCGTAATCACTACATTTTTGTAATTTTATTCATCAGTTTAACTATTATAGATTGCGATGAAAAAGTTATTTGACCGTATCAGTGGTGAGTGCAGTAAGATTGTAACCCAAACCTACAGTACCTCTTTTTCTATGGCTACAAAGATGTTACATCCATCCATCAGGCCTCATATTTACAACATTTATGGCTTTGTTCGCTTTGCAGATGAAATTGTAGATAGTTTCCATAATTATCCTAAAAAAGAATTGCTAGACCGATTTGAAGAGGACTTGTATTTGAGTTTAGACCAAAAAATAAGCCTGAACCCCATACTCAATTCGTTTCAGCAAACGGCTAATGAGTTTGAAATTGACCGCGAGTTAATCGCTGCTTTTATGAAAAGTATGCGTTGGGATTTAGATAAAAAAGTTTATGATACAGAAGAAGATTACAAAGCCTATATCTTCGGCTCTGCAGATGTGGTAGGTCTAATGTGTTTAAAAGTATTTGTTAAAGGGGATGACGTACAATATAACAAGCTTAGGCCCTCAGCCATGGCTTTGGGATCTGCTTTTCAAAAAGTGAACTTCCTAAGAGATTTAAAAGATGATTTTCAAGACTTAAACAGAACCTATTTCCCCAGTGTTAACTTCAACCAATTTGACGAGAGTTCTAAATCATCCATTATAGCAGAAATTGAAAGTGATTTTGAACATGCCCTCACCGGAATATTTAAACTTCCGATGGAGGCTCAATTCGGTGTTTATACCGCTTATAAATATTACTCCAAACTTCTTAAAAAACTAAAAAATACACCTTCAGTCAACATACAAAACACTAGGATTAGAGTTCCTAACTATCAGAAAATGAGTGTATTTGCTAGTAGTTATTTAAAATATAGGTTTAACTTAATTTAAAACCCTTACTCAATGACCTTTTTGTGGATCCTGACTCTTATTATTACTTTTTGTGTGATGGAATTTATGGCCTGGTTTTCCCATAAATACATCATGCACGGTTTCCTTTGGTCCTTGCATAAAGACCATCACATCAAAGACCATAAATCGTGGTTCGAGCGCAATGATTTGTTCTTTATTTTTTACGCCCTTGTGAGTTCTGGTTTTGTCATTCTTTGGGGTGAGGCTAATTTTTGGGCTGGCTTGCCTATTGCGGCAGGTATATTTATTTACGGGATGACTTACTTTTTAGTTCATGACGTTTTTATTCACCAAAGATTCAAGTTGTTTCGAAAAGCAAACAGCAAATATGCAAAAGGCATACGCAGGGCACACAAAACTCATCACAAAAACATTCACAAAGAAGATGGTGAATGCTTTGGAATGCTTTGGGTACCTTTAAAGTACTTTAAATAGTTCCGTATTA